>QLIP01031418.1_pt1 | contig 126024 bp, 116 predicted proteins | sample 1769771 | NCBI WGS metagenome assembly QLIP01 (sample SAMN09428762, study PRJNA476227) | Gut metagenome, whole genome shotgun sequencing project. | isolation source: cecum | host: Rhizomys sinensis | place: China: Jinsha town of Minqing, Fujian Province | collected 2013-09-23 | reverse complement strand
AGACTGGCAGGCCAATGGCTCCCCGCCAAACTCCATTCCCCCGGCAGCCGCACTTTTCTTTGAGCTTTGGAAACGCAATGAGCGCCTTGAGGTGCGTGTACGCCTCTTTGTCCAGCCCCTTGAATCCCTGCATGCGCCATTTACCGAAAGGCTGTGCGAGCTTTTGCCGCAGGAGCAAAGCCCTGGCCGGCAAAATACTTCAAGGGGGCATGTTCTCATAAACCAGGCGGAAGTTCAGCGTCATGCCCCTGAATCCGCCCGCATCAGCGCCCCGCCAGTTGTCGGCCTGCCGCGTTTTGAACTTGATTCCTTTGTGGAGCGCGTAAACAAAGCCACCGCTGGCGCACCGCTAGCTCCCCGGGATGTACCGCCCCTGGAATTTATAAGATAGGCAAGAGGTGATATTTAAGTTTTCTGAGGCTTTAGAAAGACCAACATAGCAGGGAGAGAATATGAACGCGGATCATGAGCAAAACCAGCAAGCTATTTCAGACAAGGATTCAGCCATGAATACGGAAAAACGCTCCATTGCCGCGGACAGGCTTGAAACTGTGAAGACAAGGACAACACGACGGCAAAAAATATTCATTGTTGCCTCAATAATTGTCCTCCTGGCAATAGCTTTCAGCTTTGAAAACGCTGCAAAACACGAAGATACAGCAGCGCAAAAAATTTTCAGCGCTCCTGCGCAGGCAATAATTCACGCCCAGTTAGTCAAGTCAGGGCTGGCCTTGGAGTATGGAATGCCCAAATATGAAATCAAGGCCAAGACCAAAAAAGCCCAGGTTCAGATCATCTTCCCGCGCGGGCCGGTTAAAGGATCTTCTGCAGAAGCTCTGGCCAAAAATATCTGTTCCCGACTGGCCAGACTCTATGTGGAAAAAGGTTATATGCCCAGAGGGCTTGATGTGCGCATAAGCTCCATTCTGCCAAGTGGAGGGGAGGCATATTACGGCACAGCTGTTTACGATGGAAATTTGGATCAGCTATTCTGGAAACAAGCAGGACAAATTTAAAGCCTTATTGCTTTTTCGTCTTATCACTGCCTGATGTGCTGCTCCAGTTCCCCTCGGTGCTGCCGCTGGGAGCGCTTTTTGCCTTAGTCTGGCCGCCAGGCATGAAGCGTTGCAAGTCACGCGAGACTTCAAAAGTGCGCAGTTCACTCTCTGCGGCCTTGGCAAACGGCGAATCAGGAAAGCGGTTGACCAGATTTTCAAGCAGGGCAATGGCCCGCATATTGTCGCCCAGCTTGCGGTAAAGCCTTGCCTCACGGAAACGCAAGCCGGGATACTCGGGAGAATTTTCCGGCACATAGGCGCTGAACCTTTCCACCCACTCAAGCGCTTCTGGAATGCGGTTGCCAACTTCACAAATATCCATCAGGGCTGCCGTGGCTTCTTTGATTCGTTCTGGATCTGCCTTGTCTGAGCGCTCGTCCTGCAATCTGCCAAAAAGTTCAATCACCTTGCGGTTATTTTCATAAGCTGCCTTAATATCCTTGCGCGCTTCGGCATCCCGCGCCAAAAAGTAAGTTGCATAGGCTTGCTGATAGAGCGGAATGTCATTCCGCACGGCAAGCTTTTTCCACATTTCCAGAGCCGGAGCGCCCAGATTGAGATTTTGCGCAGAGAGGGCCTCCGCATAATCCAGTTGCTTGCGCAAGTCAGAATTCATGGGCCAATGGGCCACAAGCTTGCCCAAATCAAGAATTTGTTCCCATGCCCCATTTTTAAGATAATGGTTGAAAAACTGCGTAAAGGTGGCTTCACCAAACTTGGGATCCATTGGCCCTTTCAAAAAATCAGCCAAAAGCTCAAAGCTTTTGCCTTGCTCGCCGCGTTCCAGCCAGCCCTGGGCAAGGGCATAGCGCAGGGCGGCATCAGGCTCGCCATAGCGTTCCCGCACCATGGGAAAACCATTCCAGAGCAAAAGAATACGCCCGTAATTTTGTTCGGCCATAGAATTGGCCAGTTCTTTTTGAAAAGCCTGCCAGAGCAATTCACGGGCGGCGGCAGCATCGCGATGTTCCGGGTAGGCATCAATAAATTCTGCCGCCTTGCCCATTGCCTCGGGATATTGCTTGTCCCAGAAAAGCCACATTGCCTGTTTCAGGCGCGCAAGCACCGCTTCGGGGTTGCTCTGGGAAGATTCAGCAAGGTCAGAATAGACTTTCCATAGCGGCTGCTGACTTGATCTGGCAAAAAGATCGCGCATTTTTTCATAATCAAGCGGCGTGTCGTAAATCCCTTTTTCGGCCAGACGCAAGCGGGCGGTAATGGCCGCAGGGGAATCGGGAAACTTGCCGACAATCTCTTCATAAATGAAGTTTGCGGCCTCCGGCTTGCCACGCCTTAGATAATCATCGCCCATTTTCAGCATAAGCGCGTCATTTCCGTTGCGCAGAGGATCAAGATTGAGATAGAGCCAATAGAGATCAAGGGCATTGTCCAGCTGATTGGTTTTCTCATCATTGGCAGCCTGCATCAGCAGGAAATCTGGATCACCAATATAGTAGCGCGGCCAGCGCTTGCTGATAAAGTCAAGAATAACCTGGGCCTGCTCATGCTTTTTAAGTTTGACCAGGGCCTTGGCCAGGCCAACTGAAGCATTTTGCAGCAAATTTGACTCTGGATACTTGTCGAGAACAACGGCAAAGGAGCGCTCAGCTTCCGCATCCAGGCCATGCTCAAGTTGCTTTTGCCCAAGGACTGTAAAGCCTTGGGCCACACCAGGATAATCCGGGAAACGCCGCATCAGAGCCTGCATATAGCCTTGCGCCTCGCCGAGATTGCCCACATTGGCATTGGCCAGAGCAAGACGCAGCAAAGCGTCAGGCACTCTTGGAGAACGCAGATTGGCATTCATGGCCTCATTGGTGGCCTTGACAATTGGCTCATAGCCAGCCAGCGGATTATCCGCATAACGCGCCCAGACACAATCACTGATGCTATAGAGAATCTTTTCCAAAAGCTCTCGGGAGAGCCCGGGCAGATTGCGGATATTTTCAAGCTCAGCAAGCGCCTCGGCAAATTTGTTTTCGCTGATCAGTTTTTCGGCGTCTGCATAGAGCTTTGCCGGATCAACAGGCTTGGGCACTGGATTGCCCTTTTCGTCAACATAGATAACTTCACGCGGTGGCGCAGGCGGCTCAGCTTTGCTCTCTGGCTTTGCGGGCCCAAGAGGCAGGCCGGATTGCTCCTTGCTTACAGCCCCGCCCGTGTTCTTACCGAGTTTCTTATCAGGGTCTGTATCTGCGCTTGGGCTGGAAGTTGCGGCTCTCTGTCCTGTCGAAGCTTTAGGAGCGTCAGGCCGGACATCAGCCTTGGGAAGATCATTTGCCGCTGGCGCTGCTCCCTGTCGGCCAGAACCGCCCGAACTGGAAGTAGAAGCAGGCGACACTGAACCTGCTGTGGACAAGCCGCCCTGCTCTGGCCAGTCCTCCGGGCCTCCGCTGTTGACCTTACCTATGATGGATTGGGGCGAAAGAATTTGTCCCCTTTCGTTCGTTGTCTTGGCGGACTCAGGCCCAGGGCCTTGGGCTGCAACGCACAAGGCAGGCAAAAAAATATTCCAGGACAAAAAAAAGAAGGCGGCCGTAATGCAGCATAAAATCCGCCTCTGCCTCTGGGCGGCTAAACAGGCGTTTGGCAGAAAAAATTTCATTGGCAATAATTGCATTTTGGGCATTTTGTTGGCGATAGAGTTAACAATGCAATATTTATACCGCCCTAAGCACCTCTTTTTTTCAATTTTTCTATGAGCGTTGTCCGCTTGATTCCCAAATATTCGGCAGCCTGATTCTTCACTCCCTCCGCACGCTCAAGAGCCTCATCAATGAGCCTGAATTCCAGAGTTTCCAGAAAGTCTTTTAAGTTCATTCCCTCTTTCTGCAAAATGGACAAATTAGGCCAGACGAATTGCCCTTGGGCATGCTGGCTTGAGGCTTCTCCTCCTGGAGACGCGGGGCTTGTCACAGTGGCGCTACCCACATAAATGGGCGCTTCTGGAACTTCCGGGCTAGGCAGTGCGGCCAAATCGCCCACCTGATTGAGAATTTTTGCCGGAAGGTCTTCTGGCTGCACTATTGCCCCATCCACGAGGATGCTCAGGCGCTCCATAAAATTCTCAAGTTCACGCACATTGCCAGGCCAGGAGTAGGCTTGCAAGATTTGCCTTGTCAGGGGCGCAAGCTCCAGACATTTGCGCCCCTTGCGCTGGCAAAACTGCTCCAAAAAATGCCGCGCCAGGAGCAATACATCCCCGCCGCGCTCGCGCAAAGGCGGAAGGTGCAGGGGAATGACATTCAGGCGGTAATAAAGATCCTCCCTAAAATTTCCCGCGGCAACTTCTTTTTCCAGGTCGCGGTTAGTGGCGGCAACAATGCGCACATCGACTTTTTTGCTCCCTGTGCCGCCAACACGCTCAATTTCCTTTTCCTGGAGCACACGCAAAATCTTGACCTGGAGGCTAAGCTCCATTTCGCCGATTTCATCCAGAAAAATTGTGCCGCCATCGGCCAGTTCAAATCGCCCGGGACGTGAGCGGATAGCATGGGTAAAAGCGCCTTTCTCATGCCCAAAGAGTTCGCTTTCCAAAAGCTCTTTGGGAATGGCGCCGCAGTTTATGGGAACAAAAGGTTTTGTAGCCCGCTTGCTGTTGGCATGCAGGGCGCGCACGAGCAGTTCCTTGCCTGTGCCGGACTCCCCGGTGACAAGAACGGTGCTGTCTGTAGGGGCAACCTTTGCCAAAACCTTGAATAATTCAGCCAGACTTGGACTCTGGCCAATAATCCCACTGGTATCAAGCTCCATGAAACCACCTTATGCGGACGCGCTTCACTGTCAATACACTGACGCGGGGAAAAAGGCCATAGACCATTGCCAGCTTTGCCCGCAGGATCATCAATAACCAAGCCTGGAAAAAATCTCGGCCATGAACTTTGCGGCTTTTACTTCGCTGTAATAGAACTTTCCTTTTTGCACAAAGCCAACATGGCCGCCATGTCTGGGAACTTCCAGATGAAGCATATTGTTCTTTCGTGCGGCGTCAAAGGGATAGCAGGAAGCAGTACAAAAAGGATCATCGCCTGCCAGCAAAAAGTAAAGCGGAATGGGGATTTCGGCCAAATCGTCCATTGTGCTGGCTTTGCGCCAATAATCTCTGGCCGAGGCAAAACCATAAATCTTTGCAGTAAAACGCTGGTCAAACTCGGCAAAGCTTTTCAGACGATCAATCCCGGCAATGGATGGAAAATCCGGGAAACGCCTGGCTTTCTCGCGCACTTTGCGCAACATCCCGCGCAAGAAATAATTCAGGTAAAGGCGTCTTTGCGCACTGTCCAAAAGCGGCGCAACCGATTCAAGATCGCCAGGAACTGAGATTACGCAGGCAGCCAGAAGCTTTCGGGGTAGGCTGGATCGCGCCAGGTAACGGCAGATCTGGTTTCCGCCCATGCTAAAGCCCACAAGGCCAAGAGGAAGGCCAAGGCTTTCCGCATAAGCTACAACCTGCGCAAGATCCTCAGTATCGGCCATATTATAAAGCTTGGGTGTGCGGTTGGCCTCCCCTGAGCATGAGCGCATATTCCAGGCCAGGCACTGAAAGCCCTCAGCCCTTAAAGCCTGTGCCATACCCAGAATATATTTACGCCTGCTGTCGCCCTCAAGGCCATGTGAAATAATTACCAGCCCCCGCGCCTTGGAAAAGGCTGGATGAATGTCCAGATCCAAAAAGTCACCATCGCTGGTTTCAATGCGCTTGCGGCAAATGCCTGGCGGCATGCCAGGCATAGGGCGAAATAATACCGGCCAGAGGGTCAGACGGTGACCGCCACGAAGCAGCATTGGCGGCTGATAACTTGAAGCCAGAATGGGAATTGCAGAACTCCTTTAGGGATGAAAACGCATACTCAAAAATATTCTGCGCCAAAGCAAATCCATTCACCTCGAGGAACTTTGGGCATTATCAGGAGCGCAAAATATAATCGGGCTTCCCTCTTACAGCTTGGCTTGCCAGAATATGGCCCTCATGCTCCAGGAGTTTTGCCTTCCGCCAAAGGCCGCCTGCATATCCGGTAAGCCTGCCTTGTGCGCCAACAACCCTGTGGCATGGAATAAGCAAGGCTATGGGATTACGCGCCATTGCTCCGCCAACAGCCTGGCTGGCTATGCACTTGCGCCGAAGCCTCTCGGCAAGCGTCCGCGCAAGACTACCGTAGCTTATGGTTTTTCCAAAAGGAAGATCGCAAAGCAAGCGCCAGACTTCCTGCTGAAAGCCGCTTCCGTCTGGCGCAAGATCAATATTTTTGCAAGCTTTCGGCAACCCTGAAAAATAAGCGTCAAGCCAGTCTTTGAGCTTCTTATGACATTCAAGGGCCTTGGAATTGGGCTGAGGCTTTGGATTACTGCTTTGAGAACAGATTTCGCTTTCAAAATACAGCTTGCAAATACTCTGGCCACGGCTTGTGAAAATAATTTTGCCCAGAGGTGAATCAAATTCTCCGCTTGCGCAGATCTCCATTCTTCCACTCCAACAATGCCTATGGCGCGTCCCGTTTGAAATTGTCTCTTAATTGCAATGCAAGTAGCCCTTGAGACGATTTCGCAGCCAGGATTTTTTGTGGAAACCTTGGCCTAGCGTGTAGTTATTTTCATTCAATAAAGACATGCCATAAGACGCCAAAGGCCAGAACCCTCGCGGATTCTGGCCGGTATAATTCGGGAGGGTCAGGCAAAGAGCCGCCCTCTTAAGGAATTGAGGCTTAATACATGCCGTCCATACCGCCCATGCCGCCCATGCCGCCACCGGGCATGGCAGGCATGTCTTTCTTGGGCTCAGGCTTCTCGGCCACTGCACATTCAGTGGTCAGAAGAAGCGAGGCAACTGAAGCGGCATTCTGCAGGGCGCTCCGCGTAACCTTTTTCGGGTCAATTACGCCAGCCTTGATCAGGTCTTCATACTCGCCAGTGGCGGCATTGAAGCCGAAACCGTCCTTGCCGGCGCGAACCTTTTCAACCACGATAGAGCCTTCAAAACCCGCGTTGTGGGCGATCTGGCGCAGCGGCTCCTCAATGGCGCGGCGCACAATGCTCACACCAGCGATCTCATCGTCATCTGCGGACTTGATGCTGTCCAGAGCCTTGGCTACGCGGATAAAGGCCGTGCCACCGCCAGGAACAATGCCTTCCTCAACTGCGGCGCGAGTCGCGTTAAGGGCGTCTTCCACGCGGTCTTTCTTCTCTTTCATCTCAACTTCTGTTGCCGCGCCAACATGGACAACGGCCACGCCGCCCACCAGCTTGGCAAGACGCTCCTGGAGCTTCTCGCGATCGTAGTCGGAAGTAGTGTCTTCGATCTGGGCGCGAATCTGCTTTACACGCGCCTTGATGTCATCGCTTTTGCCTGCGCCGTCCACGATGGTCGTGTTGTCTTTGTCAACCACAACACGCTTGGCGCTACCCAGATCCGTAAGGCTCATATTCTCAAGCTTGGTGCCGGTGTCATCAGAAGCCACCTGGCCGCCAGTGAGAATGGCGATATCCTGAAGCATGGCCTTGCGGCGGTCGCCGAACCCAGGGGCTTTTACAGCCACAACCTGCAATGCGCCACGCAGCTTGTTGACCACTAGTGTGGCAAGGGCCTCACCCTCTACATCCTCGGCAATGATCACCAGGGGGCGATTAACCTTGGCAACCTGCTCAAGCACCGGGAGCATGTCTTTCATGCTCGAAATCTTCTTCTCGGTGCAGAGGATATAAGGATTATCCATCTCGCAGATCATTTTTTCGGCATTGGTTACAAAATAGGGCGAGAGGTATCCGCGATCAAAACGCATACCTTCAACCACATCCATTGTGGTATCAAGACCCTTGGCCTCCTCAACTGTAATTACGCCTTCCTTGCCGACTTTAGCCATTGCCTCGGCAATGATATTGCCGATAGTCGGATCGGAGTTGGCAGAGATAGTGCCGATCTGGGCAATTTCTTTCTGGTCGCGGGTGGGCTTCGCCAAATTGGCAAGCTCGGCGATCAGGGCGTCCACGCCCTTGTCAATGCCGCGTTTTACGGCCATGGGATTGCGGCCTGCCGCCACAAGCTTGATGCCTTCATGGTAGATGGACTGGGCGAGGATGGTGGCTGTGGTTGTGCCATCGCCTGCGGCATCGGAAGTCTTGGAGGCCACTTCCTTGACAAGCTGGGCGCCCATATTTTCAAATTTGTCATCAAGCTCGATTTCTTTGGCAACGGTAACGCCGTCTTTGGTGATTACCGGCGCACCATAGGATTTTTCAAGAACCACATTGCGGCCCTTGGGTCCAAGGGTAACTTTTACGGCATTGGCAAGCTTGTCCACGCCGCGGGCAAGTTTTTCACGGGCTTTGACATCAAAAAGAACTTCTTTAGCAGCCATACTGTCTTTTCCTCCGGAAAATTTCGCTGTTATGGGTGTTGAAAAGCTGGGTTATATTTTGGGCAAATCAGCTTAACTCTCAATGATCGCCAGAATGTCTTCCTCGCGCATGACGAGATGCTCCACGCCATCCAGCTTCACTTCCGTGCCGGCGTATTTGTTGAAAAGGACTTCCTGGCCTGCCTTGACTGACATCTCAATGCGCTTGCCGTCTTCGGCATACTTGCCAGGGCCGACAGCGACAACTTGGCCCTTGGAAGGCTTTTCCTTGGCCGTATCGGGAATAAACAGGCCGCCAGCTGTCTTCTCTTCTGATTCAAGGCGCTTGACCAGAACGCGATCATTAAGTGGTTTGAGCTTCATTATGTTTCCTCCAAGAAAAATTATTGGCCTTAATGGCATAAGGGCCGTTTTGCGTTAGCTTGCGCAAGCAGCCCAGAGGCTCGCGCTTTTACGCCAGCCTTGCAAGGCATAGAATAAGACAGTCTCCACACTTGAAAAGGGGTAAAAAATAATTTTTTTTCAAATTCACTCATTTTCTTCCCTGTAGACACCCGCAAAATTATTGCGATTCAAGAACTTCAGCTTGCTGCAGGCCATTTTTGCTTGCGCCAACTCTCGCAAGGCACTATTTTGGAGTGCGCTAAATTTCGCTACTTTTCGCAAAAGCAATAGGGTAGCAAAGCCCTTCAGGGCTTTGCGTCTTGCGCATGGGAGGGGTTTGCATCCCCTCCCATGCTACCGCGCGGACTGATACCCCTGCCTTTAGGCAGGGGGGCGCGCTAGTCGGCCTAAAGGCCGAGGTCTCAGACCACAAAGGAACTAGCGGAATGAATTTTCGGCAATCCTGCTTGCGAGTTCATGCAATTTTAGCCCAAAATCACTGCTGAACTTATTTGAGAGGGCAAAATGACAAAATTGGCGGCACTGGTTTTGGCAGCCGGCAAAGGCACACGGATGCGCTCCACAAAACCAAAGGTGCTTCAGGAACTGTTAGGCTCGCCCATGCTGGCCTATGTTTATGCGGCCCTTGAACCCGTATGCGCAGAGAAAATCTGGACAGTCATTGGCCACAAGGCGGAACTGGTTAAGGCTGCCTTCCCAGCAGGGCAATGGATACTCCAGCTAGAACAACTGGGCACCGGTGATGCCCTGAGCCTCGCAATGCCAGTACTCGAAAATGCAGGCATGGAAAAAGCCCTCGTGGTCAACGGTGATACTCCCCTGCTTAGCTCCGAGTTCATCAGTGATTTTTTAGAGCGCGCCCAAAATGCGGATCTGGCTTTTGCTAGCATCACCCTGGCTGATCCAGGCGGCTATGGCAGGGTTATCCGCAATGGGGCGCAGGTACTGGCTATTCTTGAAGCCAAGGACGATCCAACCAACTATAGCCCAGACTGTCCACCCACTGAAGTCAATGCCGGAATTTATCTTTTCAGGCTTGAGGCGATCAAGCCCCTCCTGCCCAGGCTGAAAAACAGCAATAAAAGCGGCGAGTACTATATTACAGATCTCATTGGCCTTGGGGCGGACGCTGGCCTTGCAGTCGAGGCTGTTCCCTGCGGGGAAGACGCTTCCCTTATGGGTATCAATTCCCCCAGAGAACTTGTCTCAATGGAAGAATTGCTCCGCCAGCGCACGGTTCAAGCCCTGCTGTCCAAGGATGTCTTGCTGCACGCCCCGGAGCTTGCGCGGATCAGCCCCTTTGCGCTTATTGCGCCTGGAGCGGAAATCTCCGGCCCATGCGAAATCTTTGGCCATTGCGTCATTGAGCCAGAAGCGCGCGTTGATGCCTTTTGCTCTGTGCGCGATACAAGGGTCATGCGCGGTGCGCATATCCGTTCCTTTTCGCATCTTGAGGGCGCAGAACTGGGAATAGATTCCATCGTAGGCCCTTACACGCGTTTACGATCTGGGGCTATCCTTGAAGAAAATGCACATGCGGGAAATTTTGTGGAACTGAAAAAAGCCAGGCTCGGCCAGGGGGCAAAAGCCAATCACCTGAGCTATCTTGGTGACGCGGAGATCGGGGCAGGCTGTAATATCGGAGCTGGGACAATCACCTGCAACTATGACGGTAAGCACAAGTATAAGACAAAAATCGGCGCAAGGGCCTTCATCGGGAGCAACAGTTCGCTTGTTGCGCCTGTGAGCATAGGCGAAGATGCACTGGTTGGCGCAGGCTCAGTTGTAACCAAAAATGTGCCTGACGGCGAAATGGCCATAGCGCGTGGCCGACAAAAAAATTTGCCGCGCAAACCCTCAGGGGCGTCTGAAAACAAAGCATGAAAGCTACTTTCTTGAGAGTAGAAAAAGGCAAGCCGCGTTTTGACGCATTGCAATTTGCCCCAAAATGCATATACTTGTTTTAGTGACTTAATGGCTGTTCATGTCTTACGGCATTGGGTAGTGAAAAAAGCCAAAATTTTTCAGACGATTTGTCAGACAAGGATTATCCATGAAAATAAGCGTATATTGTGCAATTATCCTCGCCATGCTTACGGCTTTTGCCCTTGTTCTTCCCGACTCAGGCGAAGCGGCGAGGATGGGCGGGGGGCGATCCTTTGGCAGCCAGCCCTACATGAGCCGTCCGGCTGCGCCGCCCATTAGCAGACAGCAAAGCCCTGCTGCGCGTCAGCCAATGGCCCAGGCTGTGCAAAATCCGGGCATGTTTGGCGGCATGGGCGGTCTTTTTGGCGGCCTGCTTGCTGGCACATTGCTTGGCTCTCTCCTTGGCGGGCATGGCTTTTCTGGCGGCGGCTTTCTGGACATAATCCTTTTTGGCCTGCTGATTTTCTTTGGCTTGAAGCTCTTTGCGCGGATGCGCAACCGCCCCGCGCCCTCCCCCGCCGGGGCTTCCACATTAGAGGACAGGCAGACAGACACTTTTAAGCAGAATTCGGTATTCCAGCGTTCAGACACTTCAGGCTGGGATGCCCTGCGCGAGCAAAATCATACAGGCGCAAGCCCATTTTCCGCCACACCCAGAGTTGACATCCCTGCGGATTTTAATGTGGATGAATTTTTGCGCGGGGCTAAAATGGCCTATAACCGCCTGCAAAAATCATGGGATCGCCGCGATCTCGCGGATATTGCCCAGTTTGCAACGCCCCCTGTCATGGCCGCGCTTGAAGAACAGCTTGCAGGGGATGCTGAACCCGGCAACACGGAAATTCTGCTTGTCAATGCCCAGCTCCTTGGTGTGGAAAATGAGGGCGATGATCTCCTGGCCCATGTATATTTTGATGTTTTGATGCGCGAAAACCAAACTCAGCAAACTCCTGATTCTGTGCGCGAGGTCTGGCATTTCCTCAGAAAGGGCAAGGAAGGAAGCTGGAAGCTGGATGGGATTCAGCAGGTAGAATAAAGTTCCGCCAACTACGCGCCTGCGCCTGTAATTGGAGAAAGCATGACCAAGGCATCTGCCTGTGAAACAAATTATCTCGCCCGGCAAGACAAACTTATCCGCCACTTGGGGATAGTAATTGAAGAAGCCTGCCCGAACTATGCCCGTGCGCGTATGCCGTTGGAGAAATATCTGCTGAATGGCATGGACAATGCCCATGGCGGGGCTGTTTTCACCCTGGCGGATGTTGCCTTTGGCGCGGCGATCAATTCCGGGCGTGAATTTGCCGTTGTCAGCCTTAACTCAAGCATTGAGTTCCTACGCCCGGGTGAAGTTGGCCCGCTTTGTGCCGAAGCCAGGGCAGTACGTATTGGCCGGAACATTGCAAATTATGATGTGCAGATTTTTGACGGCAATAACCAGCTTATCGCCAGGGCAATGATCACTGGCTTCCAAACCAATATCCGCTTAGCAGAATAACATGAATGTCCGCAAAATCCGTGAAGATCTAGGGCGTGTAAAAACCTGTATCCAGCGGCGGGATTATCCCAGGGCCGTGTTCTTGCTTTGCTCCTCGCTAAAAGAACTTGGCGGCCAGACTGCGCCCATGGATGTGCGGGGGGATTTTCGCAATGCCGTGGCCGATATATGCGCTGATCCCCTCTACAGCCAGGATAATCCCAGTGCCCAGACCTATCAGCCCGGCAAAGAACGCGAGTTGCTGGTTTTTTTCAATAAATTCTACAAGCAACTAGTTGGCGCCGAGACCACGGAAGATTATGAAAGTACGCTAGCGCGCAAGCTGAATCTTGACCGTTGCTTGAACAACGGTAAGCGCTTCCTTGCAGAGGGAAAACCGCGTGAGGCTGATGACTGTTTTGCCGAGGCCCAGAAATTCTATAAAAATGAAATTGCGGCCTATGCGATTATGGGACGGGCCATGATGGAGGCAGGTGAATATGTGCGTGCGCTTGGGCATTTGCGCAAGGGTTTGAATGAACGCCCCCAGGATCAGGATTTGCGCCGCCTTGCAGAGGAATGTCTGCGTCTGCGCGCCCAGTCAGGACGTTGAACTTGTAAAAACTATTAAAAAAGTCTAGACTTTATCTTCAAGCAATTTTTTGCAGAGAGGTGAGGTCTATGGAATCTGTCCGCTATGTTCATGCAGCGGATTTACATCTGGACTCACCCTTTCATGGACTCAACTTTCATGCTCCCTACCTGTCCGGCCAGCAATCGCATCCCCTTGCGTCCAAATTGCGCCAGGCAACTTTTACCGCCTTGGAGCGCCTGATTGGTCTCTGCGAAAATGAACAGCCTGACTTTCTGATCCTTGCTGGCGACATTTACAACCATGAAGAATACAGCGTAAAAGCGCAATTAGCCTTGCGCTCAGGCTGTGAGCGCCTCTCGCGCAAAGGAATCAGGGTTTTTCTGGCCCACGGCAATCACGACCCCCAAAACTCGCGCCTAAATTCCCTCTCATGGCCGGAAAATGTCCATATTTTTGGCACTGATCTGCAAAAAGAAATAGTCCAGAAAAATGGTCAGCCAATAGCGCTAATCCATGGTATAAGCCATGGCACAAATCGGGAAAACCGCAATCTTGCGCGAATCTTTCAGCGCGAACCACATTTTGACGGCTTTCAGCTTGGCGTGTTGCATTGCTCCCTGGATAGCGACTCCCGCAAAGATCGCTATGCGCCCTGCTCTCTGGAAGATCTGCGCACAAGCAACCTGGATGCCTGGGCTTTGGGCCATACCCATGAGCGCTGCATCCTCTCAGAATACCCTTTTATTGCCTATTGCGGCAACAGCCAGGGGCTTCAAATCAACGAGAGTGGTTCAAGAGGCTGTTTTTTGGTCACAGCAACAAATAATTCCGGCCAATGGCAGTGTTCAGCCCAGTTCCGGCAACTTGGCCCTCTACAATGGGAAGAACTTGTATTCTCCATTGAAAACATTGAATATCTGGATGAGCTTGAGCGCAAGTTATGTAGCGCCTTGGAGGATCTGCAAGCCAAGGCATCTCCTGCCTGCGAGGGCATGATAGTGCGCTTGCGCCTTGTGGGTGCGGGCGTTCTGGACGCATATCTGCGCAAAGGCTCATGCCTTGAAGATCTTCAGGAGAGGCTTGAATACCTGTCCAGCGCCTCGCCAGCGCTCTGGATCAAGGACATTCAGCTTGCATGCAGCCCGCAATTCCAGCTTCAGGATTATCACAAGCGTGAAGACCTTGTAGGCGAAGCTGCCAGGGTTTCCTGTCGTCTTTCAGAACAGCGGGAGGAAATGGAAGCCTTTTGCGCAAGCGCCCTAAACCCGCTTTTTGGGCACAGCAGAATGCGCAGGGCGCTTCCTGAACTGGAGAGCCTGGACTTATCTGCATTGCTTGCGGATGCAGAGCAACGTTGCCTGAGCATTCTGGAGGGGCAATAATGCGCATCAAGTCATTCCAGATTGACGGCTTTGGAATTTATCAAAATACCCTGGTTGATGATTTGACTTCGGGGATCAATATTTTCCTTGGGCAGAATGAAGCCGGAAAATCCACCTGCCTGGAATTTTTGCGCGCAATGCTTACAGGCTTTCCAGATCCCCGTAGCAAAGATGCCAAAAGACGCACAAGCCGCCCGGGAAATGCCAGCGCAGGCGGAAGCCTGCTTTTAGACGGGCTTGGCAATCTCTCCGATAGCATTTTACTCACGCGCCGCCCTGGTTCTGGCGGAGGGACAATCAGCTTGCGCGATACTCACGGCCAGGCGCTGGAGGCCGATCTTTTGCGCCAGGCTTTTGCAGGCATCAGCCGTGAAGTCTATCGCGCTGTCTTCGCCTTCAGCTTGAGCGAACTCGAATCTTTTGCCAGCCTGAGCGCGGAGGGCGTGCGCAATGCACTCTATGGTGCAAGCTTCGGCCCTGGAATTGCTTCCCCTGGAGAAGTTCTCAAAATCCTTGCCCGCCAGGCTGAGGATATTTTTAAGCCTGGCGGAAGCCGGCCACCGCTTAACCAAGCCATACACCAGCTTGAGGAGATCAGGGCCAAAATTGCCGCTAGCGCAGAAGAAAGCGCGGCCTATGACAAATTAGCCGCTAATTATGAGCAGGAACGCGCAAAACTTGCGGAAACACGCGCGCAAAAGGCCACACTTGAAGATGAACGGCGTGGGCTTGAGCGGCGCATTGGCGTCTGGAAGCAGTGGCAGGAATGGCGGATGAATTCCGAGCGCCTTGCGCAACTAACTGATGTCAGGGGTGATTTTCCAGAAGACGCAAAGGCGCGCCTGGCCCGCATTGAAGAAGCAAGAGATGCCTTGGCAAGACAGGTTGTTGCCAGGGAAGAAAAAATTTCGGCTCTAAAAGAGCGTAGCGAAGCGATTGCCCTTGATCCTGTGCTTCTTGCCAGGCGCGATGAATTACGCCGTCTGGCGGAACGCAAAAGCAGTTATCGCCGGGCGCTCACGCAAATTCCGCTCCTGGAGCAAAATTGCCTGAGACTGGAAAATGAGCTTGCCTCAACTCTTGCCCAACTCGGGCCAGACTGGAATTGCCTGAGGATTCGCCAGACCGACCGCTCACTTTTTGCCCGCGAGGACATGGAGCGCCAGGCCAGGGAAATGAGCGCCGCTTCTTCTTCCGAGCAAGCCGCTATTGAAGCCTTAAAAAGACTTGAGCGAAGCATTGGAACAAGCCGCCAGGCAATAAATTCAGCAAAAGATGCCCTGGAGCTTTTGCCCAAGCCAGAAGCTTCGCTTGATGAGGAAGACCGGGACGAGCTTCGTCAGACTATGGCCAGGCTTGAAGAGAAAAAATTGCAGCAATCTTCCAAAAGCAAGGCCATAGTCTCAGCCAGAACAGCTTTTGACCGCAGCCTGGAACAGCTTCATCTTCTATCTGAGACTAGCGCAACTACTGAGGAACTCGCCCAAATTGAAGATCTGTTCGCGACAATTCTGCGCCATCAGGATGAAGCCCTGAATCTTTCCCATGAGATAGAGGGGGCAATCAGTCAGGCTGCCGACCTGGCGCAGAGATTAAGCAAGGCCGAAAATGAGGTTGAAAATCTCAGGCGGCAAATAGGCGAATTGCACGAGGCGCAGCGCGCTACACGAAGCCAGAGCCGTGAAATCCTTGATGCAAGGGTTGCGGCCTTGCGCTCTCTGCGGGGGCTTTCTGCCAATCTGGATAGCGAACGCGAACGTCTGGCTGATCTTGACTCACGAATCAATGCCCACAGGATTCCTGCGCCGGTCAAGAGCCTGCCGCTTATCTTCATCGGACTTCTGCTCCTTATGTGCGGGGGCAGCATGCTTTTTGCGCACATCTATCTAGGACTATACGAATTTGCGCTTGCTGATAATCTAAAACTGCCGCTCAATCTCTGGTCAGGCTACCTGGTGCTTGCCGCAGGCGTAGGCTTTCTCGCTGGCGGCCTCCCCAGGAACGGCCCGGAAATCAAACAGCATCATCAGGAACTTGAACAATTACAAGGCAGGCGGGAAAGTTGCGCACTGCGCCTGGCGGAACTTGGCGAGCAGGCAAGAAAACTCTGCAATATTGTTGGCCTTGAAAGCCTGGATTCAATAAGCCTGGAGGCTACAGAAGTTCTCCTCGACCGCGAGCGCGAACAATGTTTTAACGAAGAGCGCTCACGCGCTGAATTGGCAAAGCTGAATACAGAGCTTGCAGAAGCCCAGGCCATTGCAAGTGGGCTTAGAGGAGAGGCCCAGGAGCAGGAATATCTTGTGCAAAATATGCGCAGACGCTGGCATAGCCTGCTTCAAAGCCTGCATGTCCCGATCATCCCCTCGCCAGAAAGTGCCGCAACTTTTTTTGCGAGGATAGAGGCGGCCAGTGCCGCGCATAAGTCTTTTGCTGAAAGCCTTAAGGAGTCTACAGCACTTGAGCAGGAAATAGACAAACTTGAAGCCAGCATCCAGCGCCATCTGGGAATGGAGGAGCTTGATTCTGCTGCTTGCGGGGAAGACTTGATCGCGCAAGCCCGGCAACTGCTCACATCTTGCCGTGAAGCGGATATTGCCCGCGAAAACCGCATTCGTGCGGAAGCCTCCCTTGCAAACCACGAGCAGGAGCTTGAACAGCTTTTAAGCCAGCATATCGAAGATTCAGCCACGCTAAAGAGTATGCAGGAACGCAAGGCTCATGCCAGACAAGCCTGGGGCACTTGCTTGGCATCCTTTGGCTTTTCAGTGGAGCTTGACCCGCAAACTGTTCGCCAGGCTTTTGAATTGATGGAAAAGGCCCTTGGCCTTGAATCCCGTTTGGAAAATACCCGCGCCGAACAAGTCCAGGAAAATGCCGAACTGGATGCGCTATGCAAACCCCTGGGGCAGATTATTTCCGAAATTACCCAAGAAGCAGCCCCCCCCATAAATTCGGATTGGCTTGAACAACTGGATGTGCTACTCGCCCAAAGCGAGGAAATGCTTCAGGCAAAAAATGAGCGCAAGCGTCTTGAAAACCAGATCACCGAGGAAAACACAGAATTGCTGGCCGCCCATGCGTCTTTGAAAAAAGCAATCGACATGGAAAATGAGCTTCTGGCCCAGGCCAAGGCCAAAGATGCAGACGATTTTCTAAGGCTTGCATCTGAGCATACTCTCTATAAGGAACTAAGCCAGCGCAAAAAAGATTTGGAACTCGCCCTGCAACTGGCAGCGGGTACGGAAGAACTCCAAGTCTTTCTCGAGAGCTTTGAAAAAACAGACCGCGAAAGCGAGGATAGGCGGCTTGCAGAAATAGATTTTCTCCTGGAAAAGGCACAAGAAGATGAGCAAAGGCTAGCATCCCAATGCGCAAGCCTTGATAGCCGCATCAGGAAAATCGCCGAGGGCAACGAACTGGCACAACTAAGACAGGAAGAAAGCTCTCTTTGCGCTGATATTGAACGCCTGGCCCTGGAATGGAGCCGCTCAACGCTAGCTTGCGCAATACTCAGCAAGGCCAAGGGCAATTTTGAACGCGAGCGCCAGCCGGAGGTCATTCGCCAGGCATCGGCAATATTTTCGCAGATCAGCAATGGCCGCTGGCGTGGCATTACCGCTTCTTTGGAAGATTCAAGCCTGCTGGTTCTTCCCGCGCATGGCGAGGCCATAAGCCCGGAAGAGCTAAGCCGCGGAGCGCAAGAGCAAGTCTATCTCGCTCTCAGGCTTGCCTATATCCGCAACCATGCAAAGCATGCCGAAGCGCTGCCCGTGATCATGGATGAAATTCTGGTCAATTTTGATCCAGAGCGGGCGGAACGCACAGCCAGGGTTCTTGCCAATATAGCCGAAGGCATTGACGGCAAAAGGCAGCAGATCATCTTCTTTACCTGCCAGCCATTCATGGCCAATTTGCTCCATGCGGCATGCCCTGATGCCGCGCTCTTTCACATCCAGGAAGGGCGTATTTCCAGGGCCTGAGCGAGTCAAATTATCAAAGGCAACCGCATACCTTCAGGCATCAGCCGCAAAAAGCCTGATCTCAAGATCGATGTAATTTGCGGCCAATGTTTCGAGGCTGAGGTTAAGCGCGATATGCCGCAATTCAGCATCAGAAAAGTTGTGAAGATATATGGCTGCATCGCGGCCTAATTCAAAGAAACGGTATAATGGCACAGCCAGCACAGCAGGGCAGGTTTTATAAAGATATAGTGCGCCATTGGCTAAAACAAGAGGGAAAAGCCCACAGGCAACGGGGCGCTTTATGCGCTCAAGCTTGCAGCCGCATGGGCCATCGGACTTGCAGCCCTTAGCTGCCAGATAGGCTGTATCTCCATTCAAAAGATAAAAATCATCGGCAAGATTGGGTCTTAACTGCCAGGGCAAAAGTCCCATGGGAAAAGGCGTGTCCGAATCCTGTGGGCCGCAGCAATAGCGGCAGTCTGGGCAATAGGGGTTGTCAAGCCATTCCCCGCGCCAAAGCAAGGTCCGCGTTTCGGCAAATAGTGGCTGCCACTTGTTGAAATACTTCCAGAATTGTTCTTGATCAACGCCCATTATTCTTCGCCTCTTCCAGATTGTCTGTCTTGGTTCTGAATGGTATCCTGCTTTGATGCAAAAGCAAAACCCAATTATGCCAGACCACTTTGCCATTTTTGTTCCCCGCTACAGGCATAAGCCTGGAAGGGGATTTTTTCTTTTATTCCTGCTCCTGAGCCTGCTTAGCCTTGCGGCCTGTGGCGGAAAGGCTGTGCCTACGCGTGATGGCAGCCTGCCCTCCTGGATGGGTACGCCCAAAGATTTGCGCGATTTTCCGCAAAATCTGGAAATTTATGCCAAAAACGCCGGTTTTGCACGCCCGTTGATCTCCACCCTGGAGCAGGACAGGCTGAAAGCAGAATTTGAACGCATCTTTTTCGCGCCCTGGCAGATGGGGAAAAGCAGTGTGCGCAAACACGCGGTGAGCGCTTTTTTTCGCAAGGCCAGGGGCTTCAAATCCAACCAGCAGCGCTGGACGCAAGCGGAGTGGAATGAGCTTGCGGCCAACGCCGACCTTGAAAGCTTCCCTAACCGCAGACAACCCGCCATTACCCTGCGCAATACCAATTTAAGGGAAATGCCCACCCTTGAGCCGCGCTTTTCTGAGCCAACTTCCGATGCACGGGCAAATCCCTTTGACTATTTCCAGTATTCCTTGCTGCCAATCGGCACTCCGATATTCATTGCCCACATAAGTCTTGATGGACAGTGGTATTTTATTGAATGTCCCATTGCCGCAGGCTGGGTACGCGCTGAAGATATTGCCTTTGCAGATGCCGATTTCATGCGCCTCTGGCAATGCGGACGCTATGCCGCGCTAATCCGCGATCATGTTACCCTGCCAGGAACAGGGATAAACGGCGGCGACAGCCAGGGCGGCATTGGCACACTATTGCCGCTACAAAAGCAGAACAAGGATGGAAGCCTGAATCTGCTTTTGCCCTTGCGCGGCGCTGGCAACATGGCCATTGCAGCCGAAACTACCCTTACTAGAACTCTTGCCTGTATTCAGCCTTTGCCCCTGAATCCTGGCAATGTTGCGATGGTTGGCAATGCCATGATTGGCCAGCGCTATGGCTGGGGCGGAATGTTCGGTGAGCGCGACTGCTCTGCTCTCACCCGCGACCTCTTTACGCCTTTCGCCCTCTGGCTTCCGCGCAATTCCGCCGCCCAGGCCCGCAAAGGGGCCATTATCAGTCTTGAAGGCTTAAGTCAGGAGGAGAAAAAACGTCTGATAGAGGCCCAGGGCGTGCCATTTTTAAGCCTGCTCGGAATGCGCGGGCATATCAGCCTCTATATTGGCACCTACAAAGGCAGGCCGGCCATTTTTCACAATGTTTGGGGGCTGCGTACAGTGGAAAAAGGCAATGACAATGGACGCTTCATAATTGGCAGGGCTGTGGTCACATCCATCACCCCTGGCCTTGAATTGCGCAATCTATATCGCCCGCAAACTTTTGTTGATCGCCTGCGCAGCCTGAATAATCCGGCTTCCGAAAGGCCATGAAGCCACTTGAGCTATACACAAAAAAAGAGGACGCTGGCAAAAGGCTGGATCAGCTTTTAAGTCAGGCTTGCCCCGATATTTCGCGTTCGGCCTTGCAGAAAGCCATTGCAGGCGGATTATGCTCCATTGACGGCATCCCCGCGCAATACAGGGCGCAAAAATTGCGGGCAGGCCAGCAGATCTTTCTCGAAGCCCTTCCCGAAGACAATGCCCTGACTCCCGAAACTGGGAAGCTGGAGATAATCTGGGAAGACTCAGAGCTTCTTGTATGCGCCAAGCCGCCAGGACTTACTGTTCATCCCTGCCCCTCCTGCCCGGAAAATACACTGATTCAGCGTGTGCTTGCCCATTATCCTAAGCTTGCAAAGCAAGGGGGCTTAAGGCCCGGCATAGTCCACAGGCTGGACAAGGACACCAGCGGACTAATGCTTATTGCGCTTACCGAAAGTATGCGCCTCAAGCTATGCGCGGCCTTTGCCATGCGCGAGATCCACAAGGAATATCTGGCCCTGGTCAGCGGTCTGACCCCAGAAGAAGGCTTGTGTATTGAACCCATTGGCAGGCATCCTACGCAAAAAATCAAAATGGCCATTGTACCTGAAAACAGAGGCGGAAAATCGGCGCACACAAGCTGGCGCAGGCTCTGGCATTCCAGGGACAAGAGCTTCTCCCTGCTTGCGCTAAAAATCCAGAGTGGCAGAACACATCAAATCCGCGTTCATCTTGCCAATCTCGGTTATCCGATCCTTGGGGATGCGCTGTATGCTCCTGCCGGAATCAAAGCGCTTGCGCCAAGGCAGATGCTCCATGCCTGGAAACTGAGCTTTCAGCACCCTCAAAATGTACAAAACCTTGAATTTTGCCTTCCGCCGCCTGAGGATTTTCTTTCTTCGGCAATCCAATGCAGTATAAAACCCAAAAGGATAATCGTCACCGGAAATCCCGGAAGCGGCAAATCCGCATTTTGCCGCGAACTGGAAACCCTGGGTTTGCCTGTGACCAGCGCTGATGCGCTTGTGGAAAAACTCTATGCGCCCAAGGGCGAGGCCCGAAAATGGCTGCTGAAGCGTTTTGGCGCAGAAATTCTTGCGCCTGATGGCGCTGTGGACAAAAAAGCCCTGCTCGAACTGATGCAAGAATCTAATGACCTGCGCGAGGAAGTTGATGCGCTTGTGCATCCTATGGTTCGCGACAAGCTGGAAGAATTTTGGGCCAGACAGGAAAAATCGGCTACTATTGCCGCTGTTGCTGAAATTCCGCTTTATTTTGAGTCTGGCGGCCAAAACTGCGAAGATCAGGTACTTATTGTCGGCATTGATTGCCCTAAGGCTGAACGCTGGCAAAGAATTCGCACAAAGCGCAACTGGAATGAAACAAAAATAGCGGAAATTGAATCCTGGCAATGGCCCGAAGAACGCAAGATGAAAGCCTGCCAGCTAGTGATCAGCAACATCGGAAATACCGAGGCCCTAAAACAGGCGGCAGAAAGTTTCCTTGGAAGAATCATAAAGGAACGGAATGAACAGATTGCACACCTTGATGCCTTTTTTGCCAGACTTTGGTCTTGCACGAATAAAGGCTCAGGTTAAACGCGGAGCATCATAAAATTATGGAATGAGCATCGAACACTCTGTCTAATCTCCTGCTAACCTGAACTTTTATCAAATCTTATTATACACTGATATTTTTCAAGCCTGGAAAGTATCCTGCATACAATAGAGCCTGCCGGGTTTTTGCCCATTCAGCCAGCGGGCGGCACGCAAAGCGCCCTGGGCAAAATTTTCTCGCGAATGGGCCTGGTGACTTACCTCAATTCTTTCCCCGGGGCCAAGAAAATAGACAGTATGCACCCCGACAACATCCCCTCCGCGAATGGCCTGAATGCCTATCTCACGCTCAGGACGCTCGCCAATCAGGCCGTCACGCGCTGAACAGCGCACATCCTGCAAATTCCAGTCTCTGGCGCTGGCAATGGCTTCTCCAAGGCTTAGGGCGGTACCACTGGGGGAATCTTTTTTATGGCGATGATGAATTTCAACCATCTCCAGATCATATTGCGGGCCAAGCGCCTTGGCCAGTTCAGGCAAAATGCGCATCAGCACATTGACGCCTATGCTCATATTTGCGGACCAGAACACTGGCGCAGCTTTTGCCAGTTCCGCAAGCTCGCCATTTTGCTCAGGGTTAAGGCCGGTTGTGCCGATAACGATGGCGCGTCCATGCCTCCCTGCTATTCTGGCATTTTCCAGGCTTGCGGCTGGCGCTGTAAAATCCACAAGCACAGCCTTGGGAGCAAGCGGGAGTAGATCCTCAAGCTTGGCCGACAGCTTGCAGCCTAGGCTTGCCAAGCCTTCCAGCTTGCCAGGCGCATCCACTGCGCCAACAAGTTCAAAGGCATCCTCGGATTGGGCCAGGGCGCAAATAGTCCGCCCCATGCGCCCGGCAGCGCCGATCATGATAATTTCTGTCCTGGCTTCCATCCTCGCTCACTCCTTGAATTCACTTCTGCTGATTACGCTTTTTGCCAAGGATGCCTTTGAGAAGATCCTCCGCGCCAGCGAGGGGCATTTCCACCCCTGTCCAGAGACGGAAAGCTTCACGGGCCTGTTCTACAAACATCCGCAAGCCGTTCTGCGTTTCCCAGCCAGCCCTGCTGGCTTCGCGTAAAAGGCGCGTTTCAAGCGGATTATAGACGAGATCATAGACCAGTCCATGTCTGCCTGCAAAGGCTTCTGCCGGATAGGGACTGCTGTCCGCCTGAGCGCCCTGCATTCCCTGGGATGTGGCATTGACAATCAGATCGACATTCAGATCTTGCCGTTCTTCCCAGGGGATTGCGCACACTCCAAATTCATCAGCGAGAATCTTAGCCTTTGCAGGGCTGCGGTTGGCAATGTCTATTTTGGGGATGCCCAGTTCTTTCAACCCGGCTACTACCGCTCTGGCAGCCCCCCCGGCGCCAAACACCAGCGCATGAACAAAATTGCGTCCGCCAATGGGCTTCATAAAACCAGAGACATCCGTATTTTCACCGCAAAGCAGTTCGTCACGCCAATAAAAGGTATTGATTGCGCCAATTTTTTTGGCAACTGAGCTTAATTTATCCACAAAATTCATAGCCGCAACCTTGTGCGGAATGGTGATATTGCCCCCCCAAATTCCCAGAGTGCGCACAGCAAGGAAAAAATTTGCCAGGTTCTTAGCGGGAACAGGCCAGGCCAGATAAAGACCCGCAAAGCCAGTCTCCCCGAAGGCCCAGTTATGCAGAACAGGGCTGAGGCTATGGCCCAGAGGATCGCCTGTTATGCCCAACAGCTTCATGTCGCTCGTAAAATTATTCTTCAGAAGTTACAGGCTTTGCAGCGTCCAAAAGATCCTTAAATTCCTGCTCATTGAGCACAGTTTTGCCTAGGGCCTGAGCCTTCGCCAGCTTGCTACCCGGCTTTTCGCCCACAACCAGATAATCCAGCTTTTTGCTCACGCTCTGAACCGGGATCATCCCGCAAGCCTCGGCCAGGGCTTCTGCTTGATCCCTTGGCATAGAAAGTGTGCCTGTGAACAGGATATGCTTGCCAGAAAGTTGGCTTGCTCCCGTAGTGGGCTTGCTGGTTTTTGGCCGTAGGCCAAGGGCATAAAAGCGTTCAAGCAAAACAACATTGGCCGGAGTGGCAAAAAAATTACGGATTGAGCCTGCCATTTCCGGGCCAATGTCTGGAAGCGCAAGCAAATCATCCACCGTGGCAGAGCCAAGGGCCTCAAGGCTGGAAAAATTCCGCGCCAACTCGCGGGCACTGCGCTCGCCAACATGGCGGATACCAAGGGCGCAAAGCAATTTGGCCAAAGTGGCATCTTCTTTTGCCTTGGCTATGGCAGAAATAATTTTTTCAGCCAGCACTTCGCCCATGCCCTCAAACTTGAGCAGATCCTCCTTTGTAAGACCAAAAATATCTGCCGGACTCTGCACAAGATTGGAGAGAACAAGCTTTTCCACCAATTTTTCTCCAAGGCCGAGAATATCAAGCCCCGCCTTGGAGACAAAATGACTGATACTGCGCAGGCGCACAGCAGGACAGGCCAGATTGACACAGCGCCAGGCAACTTCGCCAGGCTCGCGCACCAATGGCTCTCCACAAGCCGGACAGTCTTTGGGGAAAATATAGGGTACTGTTGTGGCAGTTCTTCGCGCCAGCACAGGCCCAAGAACCTGGGGAATTACTTCTGCAGCACGCTGAACCCAAACCCAGTCGCCCACGCGCAAATCCTTGGCGCTGATTTCATCAGCATTATGCAGAGTTGCGCGCGATATGCTTACCCCGCCAACTTTGACAGGCTCAAGGATGGCAACAGGCGTGCAAATTCCCGTGCGCCCAACCTGAACCTCAATATCCAGGAGCTTTGTTTCAGCTTTTTCTGCAGGAAACTTAAAAGCAACTGCAAATCTTGGTGCGCGGCTGGTAAAGCCAAGGGCATTTTGCGCGGCAAGGCTGTCCAATTTTGCCACCGCGCCGTCAATCTCCATGGGGAAATCGTCCCGTTTTGCGCGAATCTCGTCCGCGTAAGCCTGGCTCTCTTCCAAGCCGGAACACAGCATACCATCAGGAGGAAGCAAAAAGCCATAAGCTGCAAGACGCTGCATGGCTTCACTCTGCCTTGTACACGGTTTTGCCCCGCCCCAGTTGGCCTCACCAAGCCCGTAAGCCAGAAAGCGCAATCTCGCCCTTGCGGTGCGCCCTATGTCATGCTGACGTAAAATTCCGGCTGCGGCATTACGGGGATTGGCCAGAACTTTCTCGCCTTCGGCCTGTAAGCGTTCATTGAGCGCGATAAAATCAGCCTTGAACAAGACTACTTCGCCGCGAACTTCAAGACGCTCAGGCTTTACGCCCTGGCCTAAAAGCTGAAGCGGCACATTGCGGATAGTCCGAACCGCCTCCGTAACCACTTCTCCAATCTCGCCATCTCCTCGGGTAAGCGCTTCGCTGAATAAGCCGTTTTCGTAGATAATTTCCAGAGCCAGGCCATCAAGCTTGGGATCACACCAAAAGCAAGCCTCAAGCGGCCCATTTTCTGCTTCCGCGCCGCTATTGCGCCAAAAACGTTGCATGCGCTCAACAAAATCGCGCCATTCCTGCTCTGAAAAAACATTATCCAGGCCATACATCCGCGCACGGTGAGCCTTTTTTTCCAGATTTTCGAGTAAGCCGCCGCCTATGCGCATAGTTGGCGACTGCGGGCTACGCAAAGTAGGCCAGCGTTCTTCAAGTTTCAGCAGTTCACGGAAAAGCCTGTCATACTCCGCATCGCTGATTTCCGGCGCATCCAGGGTATGATAGAGATGATTATGGCGTCCAAGTTCGGCAACGAGCCATAGCGCCCGCTCTGCCGCCTCCTTTGGCGGCATATCCGGGTTAGGGATTAATGGGAGGTAAGATTCAGACATGCGGCGCTCTGGGATTTTTGGCACTAATCGGGCAGGGCGATCAACCTCTCGCGCAAGGCGCGGATGCGATCGCGCAGGTCTGCCGCATTTTCAAACTCAAGGTCACGGGCAGCCTGGCGCATTTCCTTTTCCAGACGCTGGATAAGCGCGGACACTTCCTGGGCTGTGAGGGGCATGGCATCCTCATCCTTTGCCTTGCCCTTTCCTCTGCCACGCAAGCGCGCTTTACCGCCCTCCTTGTCCACATACAATGTATCCAGCGGCGATTCAAGGCTCTTGGTTGTGCTTCGGGGAATGATGTCATGCTCAGCATTAAAAACGCTTTGCTTTGCGCGACGCCGCGCTGTCTCATCCATTGCGGCGCGCATGGAAGCAGTAAGGGTATCTGCATATAAGATCACCCGTCCGTTGGCATTGCGGGCGGCACGCCCAAAAGTCTGAATTAGCGAGCCTGTGGAGCGCAAAAAGCCCTCCTTATCCGCATCCAGAATACAGACCAGGGAGACTTCGGGAATATCCAGCCCTTCGCGCAAAAGATTGATCCCGATGAGTACGTCAAATTCGCCAAGCCTCAGCGAACGGATAATTTGCAGGCGTTCGAGGGTGTCTATGTCAGAGTGCAAATAACGCGCACGTACTCCCATATTGCAGCAATATTCAGTAAGATCCTCGGCCATGCGCTTGGTCAGGGTAGTCACCAGAACGCGCTCGCCACTGCTGACCCTGGCGCGGCACTCGGCAAGCAGATTTTCCATCTGGCCTTTCACCGGCCTTAACTCCACCTCGGGATCAAGCAGGCCAGTGGGCCGGATAATCTGTTCAGCCACAATGCCCTGAGCCTGATCCAGTTCATAGCGGGCCGGGGTGGCTGAAACATAGACCACCTGATTGATGAGCTTGCTAAATTCAGCAAACTGCAAGGGCCTGTTATCCAGAGCCGATGGCAGGCGAAAACCATAATCCACAAGAGTCTGCTTGCGCGAGCGATCTCCCTTGAACATGCCTCCAACTTGGGGAATGGTAATATGCGATTCATCCACAAAAAGCAGGAAATCCTTGGGAAAGTAATTCAAAAGGCAGGCAGGCGGCTCTCCCGGCTTGCGGCCATCCAGATGGCGGGTATAATTTTCTATGCCGTTGCAGTAGCCAAGCTCCTCAAGCATTTCAAGATCAAGCTGGGTACGCTGCTCAAGGCGCTGTGCCTCCACAAGCTTGCCTTGCTCCTTGAACCATTGAAGGCGCTGGCCAAGCTCTAGACGGATATCGCTGGCTGCGCGGCGAAGATTGTCCTGGGCAGAGACAAAGTGGCTTGCCGGATAAACTACGGTCTTGCCGATTTCTGCAAGAACTTCTCCCGTAAGGGGATCAATTTCACGAATGGACTCAATGTCATCGCCAAAAAATTCCAAACGCAGGGCGCGCTCGTGATGGTAAGCCGGAATGATTTCCAGCGCATCCCCGCGCACACGAAAAGTGCCGCGATGAAAATCCACATCATTGCGCTCGTAATGCACTTCCACAAGCCTGGCCATCAGATCATCCATAGGCACACGCTGGCCAACCTCCACCGGGACAACCATTTTGGCATAATATTCCGGCGAGCCAAGGCCATAAATGCAGGAAACCGAGGCCACAATGATCACATCCCTGCGAGTTAGCAGGGCATGGGTTGCCGCATGGCGTAACTTGTCGATATTGTCGTTAATTTCCGAATCTTTTTCGATATAGGTGTCAGATGCCGGAACATAGGCTTCCGGCTGATAATAATCATAATAGCTGACAAAATATTCCACGGCATTGCGCGGAAAAAGCTCACGAAATTCATTGTAGAGCTGCGCAGCAAGGGTCTTGTTGGGCGCAAGCACAAGGGCCGGCCTATTGCACTGGGCAATGATGTTGGCCATGGTAAAGGTCTTGCCCGAGCCAGTCACTCCAAGGAGTACCTGTGCCGGAACACCGGCCTTGATATTGGCGGCAATACTGGAAATAGCCTCCGGCTGATCGCCCATGGGCCGATAATTGCTTTGCAGACTAAAAGGCTCGCCAGGGCCTTGATCCAAAAGCACGGGCATGTAATTGCCGTCATTCAGATGCATGGCTTGTCATCTCCGGCTTTTTTTATGCTTTTCGCAATCTCATCCCAGTTAAGCCAGCGGGCTGACCAATCCGGCGCCGCTCCAGAAAAATTTGCAGGCTCAGTCGCAAGCTCCTTTGCCAGCTCTGTCAAAAAAACTTTTCGTGGCATATTGCAGGCCCCCATGCCCAAAATATGCGCTGTTGCCTGCTGGCAATCAAGAAAATGCGCACCAATGCCCCTGAGCAGAAAAACAAGCGCCGCAAGCGCGGCCCGTGATGCCTCGCTCTCTCTGTGGAACATGGACTCGCCAAAGAATACGCGGCCAAGGCACAGCCCGTAAAGGCCGCCCACAAGCGCTCCATCTCGCCAGGCTTCGATGGAATGGGCAAAGCCAATGCCGTGCAGCCGTTGATAGGCTTCCCGCATTTCCCGGCTAAGCCATGTTCCCGGCTCAGCCCTGCGCGGAGCGGCGCAAGAGCAAATAACAGCCTTGAAATTTCGGTTAAGGCTTAGCTGAAACGGTTTTTGCCGCAAATGGCGTGCGCTTCGCGCAGGCAGGCGAAAATCCTTGAGATGCAAAACGCAGCGCGGATCAGGAGACCACCAGAGAATGGGCTGACCTTCTTCATACCAGGGAAAAATTCCGCGGGCATAAGCTCCAAGCAGAGTGAGCGGCTCAAGATCGCCGCCAGCACAAAGGGGCGCGTCCGCTGGAGCCAGAAATGGATTCGGAAAACGCGCCCCATCAAGATGCAGCATGGCTTGCAAGGCCGCATCCATTAACGCTACTCCATAAGCTTCAAGCCCTAGGCAAAAGTTTCCAGCTTTTCACCCTGTTTCTGGACACCGGTCTGATTTTTGGACAAGGCGCTGATTTCAATGCCAGATTTTCCCGCGCCAAGCTGCACAAGGCCGCCCTTTTTCAGAGAGCCAAAAAGCAGTTCCCGCGCAAGACGGTCTTCAAGCTCAGTGCGCAAAAGCCTGCGCAGGGGACGCGCGCCCATTGCCGGATCAAAACCGTTTTCAGCAAGCCAGCGCCGTGCCTTTTCGCTTATCCGCAAATCTACACCACGCGCCGCAAGGCTTGCACGAACTTCATTGAGAAATTTATCCACAATGCGCAGCATCATGGCTTCGGAAAGGCTTTTGAAAGGCACCAGCGCATCCAGGCGATTGCGGAACTCGGGCGCAAAAAGCCGCTCCACTGCTTTTAAGCCCTTGTGTGACGAATCCTCAAAGCCAAGATCACCAAAGCCAATGGACGCGCTGGACATCTCAAATGCTCCGGCATTGGATGTCATAATCAGAATGACATTGGAAAAGTCAGTCTTGCGGCCGGTATTGTCCGTCAAGGTGGCATAATCCATAACCTGCAGCAGAATATTGAAGATATCTGGATGCGCCTTTTCCACTTCATCCAAAAGGACAACACAATATGGTGACTTGCGCACGGCCTCTGTGAGCAATCCGCCCTGCTCAAAGCCCACATAGCCGGGAGGTGAGCCAATGAGCCTGGCTACGGAGTGTTTTTCCATGTATTCGCTCATGTCGTAGCGCAAAAAATCTACGCCCATAAGCCGGGCAAGACTGCGGGCAACTTCGGTCTTGCCAACGCCAGTCGGCCCATAGAAAAGAAAAGACCCCTGCGGCCTCTGCTCCTGCGCCAGACCTGCGCGTGAGCGCAAAATGGCCTTTACGGTCAGCTCAATGGCCTCATCCTGTCCAAATACCTGGCGCTTGAGATCATTTTCCAGATTTGCCAAGCGCTTGCGCTCACGCCCGGATACAGTGCGCACTGGAATACCAGCCATGCGCGCAACAATCCTCTCCACTTCAGATACGCCAACCGTGGGCTTAATTTTTAGTTCCGGGCCTGCCGCACAGCGCAAGCGCACCGCCGCGCCACACTCATCCATAATATCTATGGCCTTATCTGGCAAAAGTCTGTCGCGGACATGACGCGCCGAGAGATCAACCATGGCTTTTAAGGCCGCATTGCTATAGCGCACACCGTGATGCGCGGCATAACGCTTCTCAAGCCCCTGGAGAATTGCCAGGCAGTCATCCGGCGCAGGCTCGCGCAAGTCAATCCGCTGAAAACGCCGCGCCAGCGCCCGATCCTTTTCAAACTGGTTGCGGAATTCCTCGTGGGTAGTTGAGCCAATGCAACGCAATTCGCCGCTAGCCAAAGCTGGCTTGAGCAGATTGGAAGCATCCATTGAGCCGCCAGAAGTTGCGCCAGCGCCCACAATGGTATGAATCTCGTCAATAAAAAGAATGGCTTCCGGCTCTTTTTTCAAAGCCTGAAGCAGAGCCTTGAGCCGCGCTTCAAAATCACCGCGATAGCGTGTGCCCGCCACAAGCGCACCCATATCCAGTGAAAAAAGGCGAGTTTTCCTGAACATTTCAGGTATTTCGCCCTTGGCAATGCGCAAGGCCAGGCCCTCGGCAATGGCTGTTTTGCCAACGCCGGGATCGCCCACAAAGAGGGGATTGTTCTTGCGCCGCCTGCACAAAACTTCAATGGCGCGATCCAATTCCTGTTCGCGGCCAATGAGCGGATCAAGCTTGCCCTCGGCTGCCCTTGCTGTAAGATCAACGGTAAATTCGGCAAGGGGATTAGATTTTGCACTTTCAGCCTGAGCAGATTTTTCTTTTTGTACCCGTTCAGAATTCTCAGCAGGGCCATGGGAAATAAATGTAAGCATATTCAGCCGCTCCACGCCCATTTTGCGCAGAAAATAGCGGGCATAGCTGTCTTCTTCATCAAAAATCGCAATCAGAAGATCACCCATTTCCACAAAATCACGCCCTGAAGAACGAACTTGCACAAGGGCGCGTTCGAGAACACGCTGCACCCCCTCAGTCTGGGAAATTTCATACTTGCCAGGCTTGCTGACCACTTCCAATTCGGAACGGAAAAAATTCTCTAGCTGTTCTTGAAGTGGTGCAATACCTGCGCCGCTCCCCTCCAGAATCATCCGGCCCCTGGCGCTTTTGCAGAGCGCAAAAAGCAGATGCTCAACAGTGAGCAGGTCATGCCTGCGCCGCTGAACTTCCATAAGCGCATCGCGCAACACGCTTTGCACATTTCTACTGAACATATCTTCTCCAATAGCCAGGGGCAAAAGCCGCCTGCTATATTTTTTCCATGCTGCATTTGAGCGGAAAGCCCGCGCCCCGCGCCTCGCTATGTACGCGCGCTACCTTGGTTTCGGCAATCTCCCGCGTATATATGCCACACTCGCCAATGCCATTCTGGTGAACATTGAGCATGATGAGCGTGGCCTCCTCCTGGTTTTTGCGAAAAACGCTTTTGAGAATGCTCACCACAAAATCCATGCTGGTATAATTATCATTGTGCAGAAGCACCCGATAGCGGACAGGTTCCTGAATCCCTGCTCTTTCAAGCGTCTGACATTCGCTGTTTGTCTGCTCACCGGGGCAGTTTGCCATGCGTGGAATACTCCATAAGCCATTCTGAATAAAACTGACGGAAAATGTGCCGCCATCACAAGCCTTGCAAGAAAAACCCTAGCAAAAAGCAGGCCGAACAGCGAATGATGCCAAAGTGCCGATTCTGACTATTAGTGCCTGATTGTAATCTGTCAAGCCACAGGGCAATGGAGGGCAAATGCGTCAAGTGGAGCGAGCCGCCCACGCTGGATGGAATGACCGGGCACGCCGGGGAGTATCCCAAACTGCCGCTACTACCCAGAGCCAGTGATTCCCAAAAGTGACGGCGTGGGCTTTGACGGGCCATTCCTGTCCACAGAGCAGGAAGAGCGCGAAAGCGGGCAAAAGAAGCTGCTCACGCAATGGGAAAAGACCATCGGATCGAAACTTGTGCCCTTCATTTTAGCGCACCGGCCATAAAAAATCCGTGCCCACCCAATGAATATTGATTTTTATCTTGCCACTAAACCTGCCCACAATCCCAAGCCAGTGCCCGCGCACGACAAGCAGACGCCAAAAGCAATACTGCCCGTTAAAAATGAAGCGCCCAAGGCGCAACCCAGAGGCCAGGGAAAGGTTGATTTTGTCAGAGAATGGACTCGAATTGTATAGCGGCAGCCCAGTTGCCTTGAACGCGGCTTCGCGCAATGTCCAGCTTACTGGCCGGTCTTGCGAATGTCCCCCGGTTTGATGAGCTTCCGCATCAATGCCCAGTGAATTGCAGTATGCCGTTTGGGCCAGCGCACAAAAAACTGCATCCCCCGAATGGCTGAAACTTATTTGCCAGCCTCTGCAAACAGTTTTTCCAGGCATTTCGCCAGCAAGAAAAGCATCCTTGGGGAGATGCCAAAGGGCAAGCAATCTTGCCAGTGAGCGAGATAGACGCGCTTGCAGCGCAGCGCCATTAAGGCCAAAACGCCGCAGATGATTCATCTGCCCGGCATCAAGCCACGGTGCAAGCCTGTTTTCGAGGGCAAGGCAAAGCCTGCGCTGCTTATCCTCCCCCTGGTCTGGCAGGCTCGTGCAATAGACATCAATGACGCTTTGAAGAATATTTTGATCCAGGTTTTTATGCCTTGGATCTGCGAATACATGCATGATCCTTCCTGAAATATTGCCCTTTAAGCCTAGAAATATTTTCAGCCTTGTCAATCAACTATCTTGCTTGGCTTGCAATTTACGGCGAATGTTTTTCGTTGGACATACATAGCTTTTTGCGGCATTGCAGGCCATGCATCATTTTCATCTGGTAACGCTCTTTCCCGAATTTTTTTCATCGCCCTTGAATTGCGGCCTGCTTGCCAAGGCGCAGGAAAAGGGCCTGATCAGCTTCAGCTTTCATAATCCGCGCAAATTCAGTGATAACCGTCACCAGCATATTGATGACCGCCCCTATGGCGGCGGCCCGGGCATGGTCATGCAGGCTGAGCCAGTGGGCAGGGCCGTGCTGGAAATTCCAGGCCCAGGGCGGATAATCCTGCTTAGCGCAGGCGGACGCACACTAACGCAGGCCCTGGCCTGCTCCATGGCAAAGGAAGAACATCTCACCCTGATTTGCGGTCGCTATGAGGGCATAGACCAACGCCTGGAAGGCTATCTGGAGGCTAATGACCGTTCTTTGGAGGCCATAAGCCTTTGCGATGCGGTGCTTAATGGCGGCGAATCAGCCGCCCTGGCCATTGTTGAGGCTGTTGCGCGCCTGATCCCTGGCTTTATGGGTAAGGAGGAATCTTCCCTTGATGAAAGTTTCAGCGCCGGCTGCCTGGAATTTCCGCAATATACCAGGCCGCCAGAACTTAATGGCCTTGCCGTGCCAGATGTTCTACTTTCCGGGGATCATGGGCGGATCAAAAAATGGCAGCGCAGGGAATCCCTGGCAGCCACCCTGGCCCTGCGCCCGGAACTTCTTGCACAGGCATCTCTTGACGAAAATGATCAAGAGCTTCTGAGAGCAATTCCCCGTGAACGCGCGGGCCGCAACCTCTCCTTTTGCCTCATCCATTATCCTGTACAGCTTGAACAGCGAAAAATCGGAACATCTTCTTTGACAAATCTTGACATTCACGATATAGCTCGAATTTCACGCAGTTATGGCATGGGGCCTTTTTATGTTTTAAGCCCCTTGCCCGCGCAGATTGAATTGCTGGCAAAAATCCTCGAGCATTGGCTGGAGGGGCCAGGCGCAAAAAACAATCCGGCGCGGAAAAAGGCTCTTGAACTGGTGCGGCCAGTGACAACGCTTGAAGAAGCATTGGCCGATACGGAAAAACGTTGCGGAGTACGCCCCACGCTTCTGGCAAGCTCTGCGGCTTGGCCAAAAGGCGCAGGCGAAAAAGGAACTTATGCTCCGCTGACGCCCAAAGAGGCGCTTGGGCTTTGCCAGCATGGGCCGGTTTTGCTCTGCCTGGGCACTGCAGGAGGACTTGCGGCAGATTTTATAAGTTCTTGCGCGGCCAAGTTGCGGCCCTTACGTTTTTTGAACGAAAACCATCTGTCAGTGCGCGCAGCCGCAGCCATATACGCAGACAGGATATTGGGCGACTTTAACTGACAGGCTGATGAACAAAATGATGGGCAATGGACTGCGGGCAGGTTCGCGCCGTCTGTTGTGCAAGGAGTTGAAATAATGGACGTCGTCAAAAAAATTGAGCGCGAAAATATGCGCATGGATATGCCGGCTTTCCGCTCTGGCGATACCGTCAAGGTTCATCTGCGGATCGTTGAGGGCGAAAAAGAGCGCATCCAGATTTTCCAGGGCAATGTGATCCGCGTCAAACACGGAACCACAAACGCCAGTTTCACAGTGCGCAAAATTTCCGATGGCGTAGGCGTGGAGCGCATCTTCCCGCTCAATTCGCCATTCATTGACCATGTTGAAATCGTCTCCCAGGGCAAGGTGCGCCGTAGCCGCCTTTACTATCTGCGCGCACTCAAGGGCAAGGCCGCACGAATCAAGCCCAAGGGCCGTTACTGATCTCCGGCTTGGAACTGGCTGCTGGTCTTGATGAGGCCGGGCGCGGTTGCCTGGCCGGTCCGGTTGTGGCAGCGGCTGTAATATTGCCAGAAAATTTTTTGCTTCCGGGCCTTGGAGACTCCAAGGCCCTTTCCGTGCGCTCACGCACCATTCTCGCGGCACAAATTCGCATCCAGGCCAGGGCCTGGTCCATTGGCGTTGTCTGGCCAAGGCGTATTGAGCAGGTTAACATCCTTATGGCCTCGCTTGAGGCCATGGCCCAGGCGGCAAGCACTTTGCGCCTTCCGCCAAATACACTCCTGATTGACGGGAACAGGGCGATCCCACATTCTACCCTGAGCAAACGCTGGCAAAAACGCCAAACTGCCCCCCTGCCTGGGCAGCGCTGGATAATTCATGGCGATGCGCTTGAGCCGCCAATTTCAGCAGCGTCTATCCTGGCAAAGACTTTCCGCGACAAGCTTCTATGCAAACTGGCAAAGCGCTGGCCTGGTTATGGTTTTGAAGAGCATAAGGGCTACGCGACAAAAATGCACTATGCGGCTTTACGCAAACTTGGGCCTTGCCCTTTACATCGTATAAGTTTTCGCGGAGTGCTTCCGTCCAAGATGAGTGCCGCAAGCCAGCTTGAACTTTTTCCAGCTTGCGCAGCAAATCCAGCCAGCCGTGAACAATCCCTTTACTGCCATAAAACAGCGCCGGGGCGTCAATGCCAAATCAGGCCCAAGGGCCGCACATCTTGAGCTTGGACGCATGGGCGAAAACTGTGCAGGCGTCTATCTTGAGCGGCGGGGGCTGAAAATCCTGGAGCGCAACTGGCGCTTTGGCCGTCTTGAGCTTGACTTAATCTGCGCAGAGGATGAGTGCATAGTATTTGTTGAAGTCAAAAGCAGAAGAAGCGCAGATTTTGGCGGCCCTCTGGCTGCTGTAACCGATGCCAAACAAAAACTGCTCTGCCTTGCCGCTTCGGCCTGGCTCTCAGCCAATCAAGCCTGGGGGCGGCCATGCCGTTTTGATGTTCTCTGTCTCCTTGGCACTGGAGAAAATTTTCAGCTGGAGCATTACCCCAATGCCTTCGAATTCAGGACAGCTTTGGATAATTGCCACTCCGCTTGGCAACCCTGGTGACCTTTCTCCGCGGGCTAAAGAGTTTATCCAGAGTGCTGATCTGCTACTGGCCGAAGATAGTCGCCGCGCCGGTTTTCTTTTTCATGCCTGCAAGATCCCTCAGCGCCCTGTCTTGAGCTACTTCGAACACAATGAAGCTGAGCGCCTTGATGAGATTCTGGCGGCCCTCAAGGCAGGGCGCAACATTGCCCTGATTTCCGATGCCGGCACGCCGCTTCTGGCCGATCCAGGCTACCGTCTTGTCCGCGCCTGCCGCAAACAGGGCATCCGCGTTTCTCCCGTGCCAGGGCCATCTGCGCCCGCTGCCGCGCTATCCGCAGCCGGACTTCCGCCAATTCCATACAGTTTTCTTGGCTTTCTGCCCAGAGACAAAGGCTCGCTCCGCGCGCTTTTCCAGTCTTTTGCTACCATTCCTGGCTCGCTTATTTTCTTTGAGCGCAAGGACAGGCTAGCTGCAAGCCTGGCTCTTGCCTATGAAATTCTGGGAGAGCGCGAAACTGCAATCTGCCGCGAGTTGACCAAGACTCACGAGGAATTTAGACTTGGCTTGCTTAGCGAATATCCAAGACTCTCTGAAAACCTGCTTGGTGAGATCACGGTCATTCTTGGCCCTGCATCAGAGACAGAGCGCCAGCCACAGGCGGATATTTGCACGGAACTGCAAAAGGCGCTTGCGCTTGGACAAACAGCATCCCAGGCTGTAAAAAGTGTATCCGCCAGAGCCAAAGGATGGAGTAAAAAGCAGGTTTACGAACTTTTGCTTAAGCTCAAAAAGCAGGAAAACTGCCCCAATCTGGATTTGACTGATGGAGAAGGAAGCCCTGAAAAAACTGATTCGGCCTGACCTTAATGGAATGATGCTTGAACTAAACCTTGCATTGCCACGCGGGCTACATGCCCGCCCCTCTGCCCGCTTGGCCAAGATAGCCCAAAATTTTTCCGCCCAAATATTCCTGCGTGGAAAAAACGGCGAGGCTGATGCCAAAAGCATGCTTGAAATCCTCTCCCTTTCAGCCCAGCAAAAAGATAGGCTTAGCATCCATGCCCAAGGGCCGGATGCAATGCAGGCCCTGCTTGAGCTTGGTGCTTTTCTGACAGAGCCGCAAATTTTTGCTGACGAAGCCTCAGCCCAAGCGTTACTGACCGATTTGGCAGGAAATGCCTGATCACGCCAGGAACAAATGGCAAAAAAAATTCTTTATGGTTTGCCCATCTCTCCAGGACTGATCCTCGGCAGGCTAAACATAGTCCATGCTGCCTTTTGCGAACGGCGCATAATCCAGCCGGAACAAGCCGCAGAAGAAGAAAGACAGCTATTGGCAGCAGCAGCAAGAGTCCACAGCAAACTTGCCTCTGCGCGTGAAAGGATTGCCTGCGATTTCCCGGAACTTAAGGAAATAATCTCGGCGCAGATGGAGCTTGTACGCGACCCGAAGCTCCTCAAGAACGCCAGAAAACACATTCGTGAAAAACTGATTTGCGCATCCTGGGCGCTTTGCGAAAGCACGGATGAAATTTGCGCCATTTTTCAAAAAATGCCCGATCCCTATCTTGGGGGGCGCAGTCAGGATATAAAGTCTCTTGGCTCAAGCATCATCGCGGAGCTGAAAACAGCCCGCGGGAATGAACCCAGGCCGCAGGCGCAGGCAAAGAGGCTGATCCTCGTTGCCCGCGATTTATCGCCCCTGGAGCTTCTTGAAATTGGCGATCCACCGGGCATTGTTACCGCGGAGGGCGGTACAAACTCCCATCTGGCCATTATGGCTAGGGCGCGCCAAATTCCCGGGATTGTCGGCATAAAAAACCTCCTCACCTTTGTGCATCAAGGGCAGGAAGCTATACTGGACGGGCTTCAAGGCCGGTTGATCCTTGATCCGGACGCCAGGGACCTGGACGATTACAAAAGACGCAGTGAACTCAAGCGCCAATGGGCGGCAAAGGCACACGCAGAGGCCCAATATGCGCCGCAAAGCCTTGATGGGCTTAGGCTAAACGTATGCGCCAACCTGGACAACATAAATCAGCTGCCATCCTTCCTTAATTGCGGCGCTGAAGGCGTAGGGCTGTACCGCACAGAATTTTCCTTTCTGGCCAACCCTGAGCCTGAGGAAGAAGATCTGCTCGCCGAATATGCACAAGTTTGCGCCGCCGCAAAAGGCGGCAGGATAATATTTCGCACTCTTGATCTGGGTACTGACAAAATTGGCCCTGTCTTGGCCCATGCTCCCGAAGCCAATCCGGCGCTTGGATTGCGCGGCATCCGCTATTGCCTGAAGCATGAGCAGATTTTTCGCCGCCAGATCCGCGCCATACTCCGGGCCGGTTTTGCCGCTGATGTCTGCCTGCTTTTGCCGATGATTTCCTCTCTTGGCGAACTTCGCCTTGTGCGCAGACTTATTCGGGATTTGCAGGATGAACTGCAAGGCAAGGGGCTGGCGTATGCGCAAGAGCTTCCCCTCGGCGTGATGATTGAAACCCCTTCTGCTGTGCTGATTGCCGAACAGCTTGCGCGAGAGGCTGATTTTTTCAGCATTGGCACAAACGATCTGATCCACTATCTTCTAGCCATTGATCGCGGCAACCGAAATGTGGCCTACCTCCACGAACCTTTGCATCCGGCAATACTCAATGCCTTAAAACAGGTCATAAGCGCAGCCAAAGCGGCCAAAATTCCGGTTTCTGTGTGCGGCGAACTGGCCGCAGATCCCGTAGGCATCGCCATTCTTTTCGGCCTTGGCATTGACTCTTTTTCTGCATCTCCGCATTTTGTTCCAGCCATCAAGCAATTTTTGCGCAAACTTGACAGCAGGCATTGCCGGGCACTTTGCAACAGGCTTTTCCAGATTGATGACATTGCAAAGGCAAAGGAGCTTCTGGCAAAAGAGCTTGCCGAACCACTGGCCTGCGTGGCCCAAGGCTTACCTTTGTCATTCATTTTTCAGCCGGCCTTGGAAATGGAAACAATTGCCGGAACTGAGGGAACATGAGCAAAAAACCACAATCTGCTTCCCTTGCGCTGAACAAGAAAGCCCGTCACCTTTATGATCTTTCTGATTTTCTTGAAGCGGGCATTGAACTCACTGGCCCGGAGGTAAAAAGCGCTCGTGCAGGCAAAGTCAATTTTAATGACAGTTATGTTGAATTCAGAGGCGGCGAAGCCTGGCTCAATTCCCTGCACATTGCCCCCTATGCCAATGCAGGCTATGCGCCGCAAAGTCCAGACCGCCCGCGGCGTCTTTTGCTTCACGCCAGTGAAATCTCACGGCTTTCCGCCATTACGGCGCAAAAAGGTCTGACGGTTGTCCCGGTTAAGCTTTATTTCAATCATGGGCGCATCAAGGCAGAAATTGCCATTGGCCGTGGCAAAAAACTGCACGATCACCGCGAAAGCCTGAAACGCCAGGCAGAAGAACGCGATCTGGCACGAGAACTGGCCTGAGTGTGCCTGCTTCCCTCCCCTTGCCCCTGCTTTGGCATTCCTACCTTTTTTTCTGGATTTCCGGGCTGCTTTCCCTGCTCTGGCCTTTAGAGGGCCTTGGCCTGGCGCTCCTGATCCTTCTGGCGGATCAGCGCCTCTGGCAGACCCGCCGTATTGTTTTTTGCCTTCTCCTTTGCCTGTTCGGATTCCTGCTGGCAGCTTGGCAAATCAGGGCATCGGCAACTGCCATAGATAATCTGCCAGAATGGCTTAATGCCGGCCCATCAGGCAAGGCTCAAAGAATTTGCGCAAAAATTCAGGATGTCCAGGGGCTGCCTGGTCAACGCCTGCGGATCATCCTTGGTGATATTCGCCTTGATGGCGCAGAAAAAAATTCTCTTCCCGCTTTACGCGGAAAAGCCGCCTGGACCTGGGAGGATGCCACTGAAACACCCTTACGCGGGCAGGAGCTTTGCCTGACACGCACGCCGCAGCCCATGCGCGGGTTTGTAAATGACCCAACGCGCCTTTACGAAATGCGCTGGGCCGCCAAAGAAGTTTATTGGCGGCTCTGGACTAACGGGAACACTGGCCAGCCGCAATTTTTTGGCGTGGGAAGCATCCTTGCAGGCTTGCGCCATGAGCTTTTTGTCAAAAGCATCCGCCTGCTCGAACTTGAAAAAGACTTGCCCGACAAGCCGGAGAACAGATCAGCCAAAGTCATGCCCAATCAGGCCAAAGCCATTCTTCTGGCTTTGATTTTCGGCGATCGCTATTCTTTGGAGCAAAAAACTGTGAATGATTTTTCTCTGGCTAGCCTGGCGCACAGCCTGGCTCTCTCCGGCCAGCATCTTGCGGTTGTCGCTCTCCTGGGCCTTATTTGTATAGGGGCAGTGTCCCGGGCAAGACCGAAGCTATACCTTGCAAAGCCCAAGGCGCACTGGGTTGGATTAGCTTCCTGCCCTCTGGCAATTTTTTATCTTTGGCTTGGAAATGCGCCCCCATCCTTATTGCGGGCATTCGGCATGTTTGCGCTGTTGACATTCTGGCTCTGGCATGGACGCGGCATCGGCCCTGTTCTGGATTTGCTCTGTCTGGCTCTATGCCTGCTTTTGCTGGTCAATCCGCTGGGAATCCTTGACCTTGGGCTACAGCTTTCTGTCCTTTGTGTTGCAATTATCGCCATCAGCATTCCCGCGCTCAAGCGCCTCTTGCCAGCAGCCAAACAAGGCAATGCCAGCACTGCCGCGAGGCTCATACGCAGCCTGCTTGAAATTCTGCTGATTTCCTTTGCGCTTCAAATTGCACTCCTGCCGCTTAATCTGGCTATTTTTGGCAATCCCGGCCTTTTTTTCGCCCTGAACGTCCTCTGGCTGCCGATTCTTGGCATCTGGGTTCTGCCAGCCGCTTTTTGCGCTCTCTTCCTTGCCATCCTTGGCTTCGACAGCAGCGCAAGCGCCCTTTTTACACTTGCCTCCCTCCCCTGTGAAACGCTTCTTGCGGGGCTTAACTGGCTTGAACAGCATGGATTATTTGCGTCAATCACATTACTCCGTCCACATTCAAGCAATCTGCTGGCTTATGTTGTGATTTTCACTGCCACAGCCTATATTCTGACCAGATCCCCATCAAAGAGAATTAAACCCAGGCTTGGGTATTTCCTGCTCCTTGGTCTTATGCTCCTTGCAGTCGGACCAAGCCTTAGACTTGCGAACGCCCTTTCTGGCTCTATCCGCCTGGATGTTATGGACGTGGGCCAGGGCCAGGCTGCAATTCTCCAGCTTCCTGATGGATTGCGTCTGCTGATTGACGGCGGCGGAACAGTGTCCAAGCGCTTTGATCCCGGAAAGGCCATCCTTGCGCCAGAACTTTGCGCCAATAGGCCGCCCAGGCTTTCCGCAAGCCTGAACAGCCACCCGGATTTGGATCACCTTGGGGGCATGTTCTATATCCTTGAAGAATTTCCTCCTGCGCCACTCTTTCACAATGGCCGCGAGGCGCGAGGCGAATTTGCAGAAAAATGGCGAAATTTGTGCAATAATCCAGGCGCAATCCAGCTTGCGGCAGGAGACAAAATCATCCTCGGGAATCCAAAAAATCAGCTTTATCTTGAAGCGTTGCATCCGCCTGGAAAAATAACAGGCGCATCCGCGGAAAAAGAATTATCCGGCAACTCCGCGAGCCTTGTTATGCGGCTCACGGCCAAGGGCAAAGGGCTGGCGCTCTTTACCGGGGATGCGGACAATGACAGCCTTAAAGCTTTGCTTGCTTCAGGGCAGGATTTGAGATCCCTTGTTGTTCTTGCGCCGCACCACGGCTCAGACCACAGTTTTTTGGCAGATTTTTACCGCGTTGCCAATCCTGCGCTTGTCATTGCCTCTTGTGGATTTAGGAACAGATACGGTTACCCCGGGAAAAAACTGCAAAACTGGCTTAAAACAAATAAGATCCCGCTGCTGGACACTGCCAGGAATGGCCGGATCAGCCTGAAATTCCAAGATGAAAAAATTGACGAAATCCGGGTTGCGGAGGAGAAGCAAGAACAGCTTGCGCTGTAAATTTTATTCAGTTCTGGCAAGACGGGCAAAAGACAGTAGCCCGTCCGGCTGTGCGGCATTTCGCCAATATTGCCCCGCAGTTAAGACATTTTTCCCCGCCTCGGCCATAGACGGCAAAGCTATTCTGGAATGCTCCGGCATTGCCATTGGCATCGCGGTAATCACGGATGGAACTGCCGCACTGGGCTATGGAACGCTCAAGAACATCCTGAATCGCCCGAAGCAGGCGCTCACTTTCCTCTGGTGAAAGGCTTTCCGCCTTGCGGGCTGGATGCAAGCCGCTTTGAAAAAGTGATTCATCGGCATAGATATTGCCAATCCCGGCAACAACCTTTTGATCCAGAAGTGAAGCTTTCAGAGCGCGTTTGCGTTGCAGTCTGACTCTAAATGCCTCTGGGGAAAGCCCGAGAGGCTCAGGGCCTAGCTCGCGCCAGAATGGCCACCTGGCAAGCACAGCCTGATTGGCAAGCAGAATCTGCCCAAAAGCACGGGCATCATCGAATACAAGCTGGCAGTCATGGCCGTCAGGCTGGCAAAGGCTGAATATGCAGCGCGTATGCGCCCCAGGCTCTGCTTTGTGCGGCTTAACCAGAAGCCGCCCGGTCATCCTGAGATGCACAGCTATGACACTTGGCAGCTGAGCCGCTGGCAGGTTCGGAGAATTTTGCCCTGACGGCGCAAGCTCAAGCAAAAGCAGCTTGCCCCGGCGCGAAACAGAGACAATGCGCATCCCAGGCAGGATATCCAGCGGGAGACTTAGAGGATGCAAGCTTGAGGGCCGCATAAGCCTGGCCGATTTTATCTGGCAATCGCGCAAATGCGGAAGCAAAGTGCGCGCCACTGTTTCAACTTCAGGTAGCTCAGGCAAGGTAGATTTCCAAAAGGCCCTCCGGCGGCTCAATGCGCACCTGGCGGGAATCCAAATCAAAAGCGCGGATAAATTCGGGCCGCGCCGGAAAAAGAACCTCTCGGCCAGAAGCCGTCTTTATGGCCCAAATTGGCTGGTCTCCGGGAAATTCAAAATGATCCAGCTTGCCAATGCGGCTTCCGTCAGCTAGCAGAACGTCACAGCCGAGGAGATCCTCCAGAAAAGCTTCATCTTCAGAAAGCGGCGGCAAATCCCTGCGTTCAAGGAAGATTTTTGCTCCTGCCAGGCTTTCGGCCTGGCTGCGATCCGAAACCCCTTGAAGCAACACAAGCGGACGCCCTTTATGCCAGCGCATAGAATCAAGGCACATCTCACGCGGAGGCTGGCCTTTTTCCGCAAGCCAGAGCCTTGCTGACTTTTCTGGCAACGCGCTTCCAAACCATTGCAGGGCAAGCTCCCCATGAATGCCGTGGGCCTTGGCAACTTCACCCATCAGCACAAGGCTGTTTTTCTCCCCGGCTTGGCAAGACACCGCTTATTCCACAATCTCCAGCATGATCCTCTTTCTGGCACGGATTGATGCCGCTCCCAGCAGATTGCGCATCGCCCTTACTGTCCGTCCCTGCTTGCCAATAACTTTGCCCAGGTCGTCCGGCGCAACCTTGAGTTCCAGCACTGCGCCGCGTTCAGCGCAAACTTCAGTAACCAGAACTTCATCAGGATGATCCACCAGGGATTTGGCAATATACTCAATTAATGCCTTCAAGCTTACCTCGCGCTATGGCAGGGAAAAGAACGAACTTCAGGAAGCCAGGTGCTTTTTCAGCAAAGAGCGCACAGTGCTGGTCGGCTCCGCGCCGCGTCCAAGCCATTCCCTGACTTTTGCGGAATCAAGCTTGACCTCTGCCGGATTGGTCATGGGATTATAGTAACCCAAAAATTCCAGCGCGCGCCCGTCACGCCTGGTCTCGTCAGTGGCCGCAACGATACGGTAGAAAGGATGTTTTTTGCTGCCAAGCCTGGTCAATTTTAATTTTACTGCCATGTTTTTCTCCCTTTATGCTGGCATTTTAATGCGTTAAAGCCCAAAGAGCAATCTTTTGCCAATGGCCGTTCCTCTGCCAAAAGCTATTTTTTCCTGCGTTTCTGACGTTCTTTTTTCTTGCGTTTTTTTGCAGATGAGGTCTTTTTAGCGCCCTGCTCCATGCTTAACAAAGGCGGCAATCCTCCCAAGGCCCCAAACTGGGCAGGAGAAGAAAGCCCCCTGGGCATTGCACCTTTGATCAGCCTGCCCTGCTTGCCCTGGCCAAGCATGCCTTTCATCATCTGGCGAGTATGTTCAAACTGGCGCAGCAACTGGTTGACCTGGGCCACAGAAACACCCGCGCCACGCGCAATGCGTGCGCGGCGACTGCCATTGATAATTTCCGGGTGATGCCGTTCCTTTATGGTCATGGAATTGATGATCGCCTCTGTGCGCGCAAGCTCCTTTTCTGGAAGCGCACCATTGGCCTCGGCAAGCTTTTGCGAAATTGAGCCAAGACCCGGGATCATCTTGAGAATACTTTCAAGAGAGCCGATTTTTTTTACGCGGCGCATCTGGGTGCGAAAGTCCTCAAGATCGAAGCTGGCTTTCTGCATCTTGCGCGTTAGAGCCTCAACTTCTTCAGCCGCAAATTCTTCCTGGGCTTTTTCAACCAGAGTAAGCACATCGCCCATGCCAAGGATGCGTCCGGCCACCCGCTCAGGATGAAAAAACTCCATGTCCTGGATTTTTTCGCCTGTGCCGACAAACTTTACCGGCGCACCAGTAACGGCGCGAATGGAGAGGGCCGCGCCCCCCCTGGCATCGCCATCCATCTTGGTCAGCACAACGCCAGTAAGCCCCACGCGCTCATTAAAAGCCTTGGCTACAGTTACGGCATCCTGGCCTGTCATGGCATCGGCCACAAAAAGAATTTCATCGGGCTTGACGCTGGCCTTGATCGAAGAAAGCTCTTCCATCAGCGCATCATCAAGGTGCAGCCGCCCTGCAGTGTCGATCAAGAGTACATTCGCGCCGGCTTCACTGGCCTTTGCCAATGCCTGGTTTGCAATATCCACAGGATTCATGTCCTGAGTAGATGGAAAAACAGGCAGATCAAGCTCCCGGGCAAGAACATTCAGTTGCTCAATGGCAGCTGGGCGGTAAACGTCTGCGGAAACCAGGTAGGGATGTTTACCCTGCTTGCGCAAAAGCCGGGCAATTTTGGCTGTGGATGTCGTCTTGCCTGAGCCTTGCAGGCCGGTGAGCATGATTACAGACGGCTTGCGCCCCCCAAGATCAAGCTTGGCTGTCTCCTCTCCAAGCAGAGCAACAAGCTCATCGTGAACCGCCTTTACAACCTGCTGAGCGGGAGAAACGCCTTTCAGCACTTCCTGCCCGAGGCACTTGCTGCGCACTTTATCCACAAAGTCGCGCACAACACTGTAATTGACATCTGCCTCAAGCAATGCCAGGCGCACTTCGCGCAAGCCAGCCTGCATATTTTCTTCATCAAGCTGACGGCGTGCGCCAAAAGAGCGAAAAACGCCTGAAAGTCTTTCAGAAAGGCTCTCGAACATCAGCACTCCGCGCCTCGGGGATGACCAGGCGCTGAAATTTTAAGCTTTAGAAAATTGAAACATTTAGACTTTTCCTCGTTTGACGTCAAGAATCAGAGGTTTTAGCATAAGGCATTACCACGCTATTTCTAAAAATATGCCGAAATAATTTTTTGCGGCGTTTCTGACAGAATTTTTATCCGCGCCAATCTTCAAAAAGCTCTAATTTGACAGGCCCAATCTGGGCTGTTAGACTTAAAAGATAAATTTATCATCAAGTTAGCTTTTGGGGGCTTCATGTTTACTGACCGCGGCAAGGCGCTGACTTTTGATGACATTCTGCTGATCCCGGCCTATTCAGAAGTCACTCCAGACGCAGTGAACATCGAAACCTGGCTTACACCGCAAATTCCTCTGCATATCCCACTGCTCTCTGCCGCAATGGATACAGTGACAGAATCGGCCATGGCTATCTCCATGGCGCGAATGGGCGGCATTGGCATTATTCACAAAAATATGCCCCCAGAGCGCCAGCGCCTGGAGGTGGAAAAGGTCAAGAAGAGCGAAAGCGGCATGATTCTGGACCCGATAACTATCTCGCCCACAAATTCCGTGCAGGAAGCGCTGAATCTCATGGCTGATTTTCGTGTATCGGGCCTTCCTGTGGTAGATGATGAGCGGCTTGTGGGCATCCTGACCAACCGCGATGTGCGCTTTGTGGAAGATGCTGAAAAAGTTCGCGTGTCTGAGGTTATGACCAGCGAGAAGCTGATCACTGTGCCGCTAGGCACCTCCCTTGCCGAATCCAGGCGTCACCTGCACGCCCACCGCATTGAAAAACTGCTTGTGGTTGATGAGAACAAGCGGCTGCGCGGGCTGATCACAATGAAAGACATTGACAAAGTGCAAAAATATCCCAACGCCTGCAAGGATGCCAACGGACGTTTGCGCGTGGGCGCGGCAATCGGCATTGGCAAGGATTCAGAAGCGCGCGCCGAAACTCTCCTTGAAGCCGGGGCAGATGTGCTTGTGCTTGATTCGGCCCACGGCCATTCTGTAAATGTGCTTAAGGCCATTCGCGATGTAAAGGCGGCTTTTCCCAACTGCCAGCTGGTGGCCGGAAATGTGGCCACTTATGAGGGGGCGCGGGCGGTTCTTGAGGCCGGGGCAGATACGGTCAAGATTGGCATTGGCCCTGGTTCAATATGTACCACGCGTATTGTGGCCGGAGTAGGTGTGCCGCAGGTAACTGCTGTGACGGATGGCGGACGGGCCGCGCGGGAGATGGAGCGCTGCTGCATTGCCGATGGCGGCATAAAGTTTTCCGGGGATATAGTCAAGGCGCTGGTGGTAGGCGCCCATTCGGTGATGATTGGCTCCCTTTTTGCCGGAACCGAAGAAAGCCCGGGGGAAACCATTCTTTACCAGGGTCGAACTTATAAGATTTATCGCGGAATGGGTTCTATTGATGCCATGAAAGAGGGCAGTTCTGACCGCTATTTCCAGGAAAAAAGCAAAAAACTTGTTCCAGAGGGCATTGTGGGGCGGGTTCCCTACCGCGGGCCAGTAATGGATGCCATTTACCAGTTAATGGGGGGCTTGCGTTCCGGCATGGGCTATGTTGGCGCAAAGACCCTTGACGATCTCTACCGCAACACCACTTTCTGCGAAATCTCTGCCGCTGGCCTGCGCGAAAGTCATGTTCACGATGTGGTGATTACCAAGGAAGCCCCAAATTACCGCATGGAAAACTAGGCCAAGGCTTGCCAGGGAAAATTGTCATGGCCCAGAATAAAGTCATCATCATTGACTACGGCTCCCAGGTTACGCAACTCATTGCCAGGCGTGTGCGTGAAGCCGGGGTCTATTCAGAAATCCATTCCTGCGCATTGAGCGCAAAGGAAATTGCCAAGCTTTCGCCAAGCGCCCTGATCCTCTCCGGCGGTCCGGCCAGTGTTGGCGAAAAAGACGCCCCGCGCCTTGACCCTGCGCTTCTTGAGCTTAATCTGCCCATCCTTGGAATATGCTATGGCATGCAGCTTCTGGCCCAGGCACTTGGGGGAAGCCTTTCCAGAAGCGAGACACGGGAATATGGCCCTGCTGAGCTTAAAATGCTTGAGCCGTGCGCACTCTGGGCGCATCTCAACACCAACATTCCCACACGAGTCTGGATGAGCCACGGAGATCGCGTGCTTGTGCCGCCCCCTGGCTTTCGCATTGTCGGAAGCACCGACAAGCTTGAAATCGCAGCGATGGCAGATGAAACGCGCAAGATTTACGCCCTGCAATTCCATCCTGAAGTCCATCACAGCGTGGATGGGGAGCAGATTTTGCGCAACTTCCTTTTTGAAGTTGCCAAGCTTGCGCCGGACTGGAACATGAACTCCTTTCTTGAGCAAAGCATTGCCCAACTTGCGCGCAAAATTGGCACAAAGCACGTTGTCTGCGCACTATCTGGGGGCATTGACTCCACCGTTGTTGCCGTATTGCTTGAGCGGGCCATTGGCAGACAACTGCACTGCATTTTTGTGGACAACGGGCTATTGCGGCTCAACGAAGCCCAGGAAGTGACTTCCTGCCTGAAAGAGCATTTTAATCTTGACCTTAAACTGGTTGATGCCAGCGACTTTTTTTTACAGCGCTTGCGCGGAGTTAGCGATCCAGAACAAAAACGCAAGATCATCGGGCACAGCTTCATCGAAATTTTTGACGCTGAGGCCCGCAAACTGCCGCAGGTAGATTTTCTCGCCCAGGGTACGCTTTACCCTGATGTTATCGAATCAGTCTCGGCCAAGGGTCCAAGCGCGGTAATCAAGAGCCACCATAATGTGGGCGGTTTGCCAGAAAACATGAATCTGGCACTTATTGAACCGTTGCGCGAGCTGTTCAAGGATGAAGTGCGCAAGCTTGCTCTTGAGTTGAACATCCCTGACTCCATTGTCTGGCGGCATCCCTTCCCAGGCCCTGGCCTGGCAATCCGTATTCTTGGCGAAGTAAATGAAGCCCGGCTTGATACCCTGCGCATGGCTGACCGCATTGTCCAGGAAGATCTACGTTCTTCTGGCTGGTATGCCAGGGTTTGGCAGGGCTTTTGCGTTCTTCTTCCCTTGCGCACAGTGGGCGTAATGGGTGACGGGCGAAGCTATGACCAGGTAATTGCCTTAAGGATTGTTGACAGCGTGGATGCCATGACCGCAGACTGGACACGTTTGCCGCCGGAGATCCTTGCCGGGATTTCCACAAGGATAACCAACGAGGTGCCAGGGGTTAACCGCGTTGTTTATGACATTTCTCCTAAGCCACCGAGTACCATTGAGTGGGAATAGCAGGCCCTTGGCATTGAAATTCATGAAAAAGTACAGGAAAAACCATGTTTGGCATCGGCAGCACAGAGCTACTTGTCATTCTGCTGGTGGCCTTGATTGTCCTTGGCCCCAAGAGTCTGGCAAAACTTTCCCGCAGTCTCGGGAAGGCAATGGGCGAATTTCGCCGTGTTTCCACAGACTTTCAGCGTACCCTGAATGCCGAGGCCGCAAGAGATGACCTTGAAGCGGAAAGGGCCAGGCAAAAACAGCAGGAAGCCGCAAAGGCTGAGTCGGAAGCTACGGCCAGCGCCAAGGATGCGCCAAGTACATTTGCAGCATCCGAAACAGCGGCTTCGGACAAGCCTGACGAAAATCCAGAATCATCTTCTCTGCCGAAAGACAGCCCTCTGGCAAAAGCTCTGGAAAAATCAGCCGAGGAAGCAAGACGCGCCTCTGCAGAAAGCCAGGAGCAAAGCGCAGAGCTTCAAAGAATGCCCTGGCGCACTCCCGAATCCGGCTCATCCGAATCTCTGGCTCAAGGCGCATCAGCAGAAAGATCGGAAGGTCAAAACAAGGCAGTCTGAACGCGGTTTCCGACAGCAAAGTTTTGAATATACTGGCGTTTCGGAAAAACCGAATCCACAAGAAGCATCAGCGCCAGAAGATAAGCTGAATCAGCATGACAGCAACACTGAGCGCCTTGAGGCCAAAACTCAGCACAACGATGATCCCACAGAAATAAATGAGGCCGAGAATCCTGCCGACCGCCCAATGGGGCTACTTGAACACCTCAATGAGCTACGGATGCGGCTTACACGTTGCTGTATTGCCGTTGGCCTTGGCTTCATTCTCTGCTGGGCTTTTGTCGATCCCATTTTTAATCTGCTCCTAGACCCGCTCCTGGCCATTTTGCCCAAGGGAACACACGCTCAGTACACTACCCTTCCAGAAGCCTTTTTTACCCGGATGTATATTGCCTTTGTGGCCGGGATTTTCGTTGCCAGCCCGCTGATTTTTTACCAGATTTGGGCTTTCATTGCGCCTGGCCTTTACGATGAGGAAAAGCGCTTCATTGTGCCCATTGCCCTGCTCTCGGCCATATTTTTCATGGCCGGCGCCGCATTCTGCTATTTTATTGTTTTTCCTTTTGCATTCAGCTTCTTTGTCAGCTTTTCCACGCCTGAAATTATGGTCACGCCAAAGGTCAGCGATTATTTAAGCTTTGTCCTCAAGCTGCTCTTTGCTTTCGGCCTGATTTTTGAAATGCCGATTTTCGCATTCTTTCTAGCGCGCATGGGTATTCTGACCGCCGCAATGATGCGCAGTGCGCGCAGATATGCTGTCGTTGTCATTTTTATTCTGGCTGCTGTTCTCACACCTCCAGATGTTTTTTCCCAACTGCTCATGGCTTGCCCCATGCTCTTGCTTTATGAATTAAGCATTGGCGTGGCCGCGCTTTTTGGCAGAAAACCAAAAGCCGCCTCAACAAATTCCAAGACAAAAGGGGAAACTTCCAAAACTGCTCAAGAAGATAGAAATTACTCAAATTCAGATACATCAGAAGCCTCCGAAGCCGCTCAATCAGGGGCGTAAGGCGAAAGGTTCAAGAGTGATGCATAAAAAATCATTTTCAGCAGGCATACGCGTCTCAAAGCGCGAACGAAAAAGCGCCGAAACAGAGGTAAGCGTAAGTCTGAATCTTGACGGACAGGGCCAAGCCAAAATCAATACCGGCTACGGCCTTCTGGATCATATTCTTACCCTTGCGGCCTTTTGGGGCGCTTTTGATCTTGAGATAAACTGCAGAGGTGATCTCAATGTCGATGCCCACCACAGCGTTGAGGATGTGGGCCTTACTCTGGGAGTCTGTATCCTCGAATCTCTTGGCGACAGAACTGGCATTGCCCGCGTGGGTTATGGGCGTGTGCCCATGGATGACGCCCTTTGCGAGGTGAGTCTGGATCTCTCGGGCCGTCCATGGCTGGTCTGGCGCGGAGGCGAACTTTTGCCGCCGATCCTGGGCGGCGAGGAAAAGGATCTCTGGCGCGAGTTCTACAAGGCCCTGGCAAGCTCAGCGCGAATGAATCTGCATCTGGATTTCCGCTACGGCCAGAATGGCCATCACCTGCTTGAATCTGCGGCCAAGGGCTTTGGGATCGCGCTTAAACAGGCCGTAAAAATTGAGGGAACAAGCATCAGAAGCAGCAAGGGGGGCTTGGACTAAATGTCTTTAACAAAACAAATTTCCATCCTGCTTACACTCATGCTCTGCATTGCCTTGGCCTCTGCATGTTCACGCAAGGGAGCGGGCACAGCCGATGTCCAGAGGCTAATTCCGGCAAGCATGAGAATTTATGTAGCTCCCTTTACCCAGCCGCACAATGCCGGGCAGCTTATTGCAGGCCGGATTCCTGAAAACCAGGGCATAATCCCTAAGGACAGCCTGACTGCCCTTGATCTGGAATTGCGCCATCAGCTCCAGAGCGCAAGCAAGCGCAATTACACTTTCATCACGCGCCAGAATCTCCCAGAGGATTTGACCAGCGCGCACAGTTCGGTGCAACCTATAGCCCTGCCTCGCTGGATAGCCTACGGAGAGCGGCATGGCGCTCAGCTGCTCCTCGTGCCCCAGGTGCTTGACTGGCATGAGCGAGATGGCTCAAACGCAGGTGTAGTAAGTTCCGCCCATGTCCGCGTGGAATTTTTTCTTTTGAACATTGCCAGCGCAAGCCTTGGCGGTCGCTCAATTTTTGAGGAAAAGCAGGTTGGACTCACAGAAAACCTGCTGACCGTGGGCAATTTTATCAAACGCGGCGGCGTTTGGGTATCTGCGCAAGAACTCAGCATTGACGGCATGAAAAAAGCCATCAAGGAACTTGGCCTGTGATCATCTTTCCCGCTGTTGATATTCAGGATGGTCACGCCGTGCGCCTGAAACGCGGGCGTCAGAACGAAAGCACAATTTTTGCCGAAGATCCTTTGGATGTAGCCAAACAATGGCGGGACAAAGGCGCAAGCTGGCTGCATATTGTCGATCTGGACGGGGCTTTTGCCGGACGCGCCGTCAGCGCCCCCCTGGTGCAGCGGATTTGCCAGGAAATCAGGCTTCCCATCCAGATTGGCGGCGGTATCCGCAATCTGGAAACCGCCAAGACATACTTGCAGGCTGGCGCGGCACGTCTGATTATCGGCACTATTGCGCTGGAAGACCCGGATCTGTTTGCCAGGCTATGCAATGAATTTCCAGGCAGAATTGGCGTTTCCCTTGATGCGGAAAAGGGCATTTTGAAAAGCCGCGGCTGGACTTCTGACAGCGGCCATAAAGTTGGCGAAATTCTGCCGCGCCTCGAAGAAGCCGGGGCGGCATTTTTAATTTATACTGACATTGAGCGCGATGGGATGCGCAGCGGCGTAAACCTTGCGTCCATGCGCGAGCTTGCGGAATCTGCGCACATCCCTGTTATTGCGGCAGGCGGCATTGCCAGCATTGAGGATATTCAGGCTCTTTATCCGCTGAGTAAAAGTTCAAGGCTTGTTGGCGCAATTACTGGCCGCGCCCTCTATGAAGGAAGCCTTGACCTTGAAGAAGCTCTCGCCTGGATTGCAACGCAGGAATAAAGCAAAAAAGCCGCAGATAGCAATCAAAAACCGCAATGCCAACTTTTGGACGGCATTAAACCCCGTTTAAGCTCGGGGCTTCCTCTGCCGGGCAATTCAGGCACTCGCAGATCAAGAGAGCGGCAATTCTTGCCGCCGATGCAGTCCTTTGGCAACAGGAGGCGCGTTGCTCCTCACTGCCGTGGCGCAAACCCTTGTGCAAAATGCGGCAACAGGTTGCGCCGTTGGCTTCACGAAAGCGATCATGCAGGCTTTTGGCCATTTTTGCACAGATTTTGGGATTAGCGCCGGTGGGTATTTTGCGCCCGAAAAAAGTTCCCAGGGCCATTTGTGCGCCAGCCAGCGCTCCGCAGGTGCAGCCAGCTCCCATGCCGCTTCCGAAAGGACTTGCCATCTCAATAAGGCCGCTGGGACAGCCCTGCCCGCTTGCCAGTAATATTGCCTTGAGTGCGCTTTCCGCGCAGTTCAGCGAATCCTGCTTATAAAATTTAGCGGCATATTGTTCAGCCTTGTCTGAAAAATCTTTCATCGGCATTTTCACATTTCAAATCTTGTCCGAGAGCGATAGCGGCGGTAGCGGTTTTCAGCCCCAAAAATTGCCCTGCCTAAAATGCCGAAGCAGAGAATGCTTTGGCTATTTCCCGGCATCCTGGGCGCTTGTGGGATCTGGAGTATGCAGCATGGCTTGGGCCGGGCCGTCAAAGCCCTGGGGAACCTGGATGCCGATCCGCGCCTTGTGGTTGATTACAATCGGCCCTGTGAGATTTAGAGTTGCGTCTTCCGGCTTTCCGGCAGGGATGGTTACCGTGACGAGAATGGCAGCTTCCTCAGCGTGAGAGATTTCAAGCAGGCTTTGTTCGGCATCCCCTAGCATCACCGGATAGGAATCCAGAAAACTGTAGGGATCGGCCACCAGCAAGCCCACATTGGGATTAGCTATGCTTTGCAAAATCAGCAGTGGCGCATCTGGGCGGATCTGGAGCAGCGTAAATTCATGCTCATCCTCAAAACCGGCCAGCCCACGAGGAAAACGGATGATTTTTTCAGGGTCAATGACACGACGCCCAAGGCGTGTTTCAATCTCTATTTCTTTTTGACATTCCATAGTTCTGCAGCCGCCATGAAATCTTCATTCTTGTTCGCCAGCGCCTGGCGGTTTTCCTCAATGACCCGGTTATAGACCTCTTCACGATAGACGGTCATCTCCCTCGGGACATCCAGACCAAGCTTGACCTGCCTGCCCTGCATCCCAAGCACGGTGATGCGGATATTTTCGCCAAGGTAGAGGCTTTCGCCCTGTCGTCGCGTTAAAATCAGCATGGAATGGCTTCCGTTATGCTAAACATATTTTGCAAGGCTCATCTGCATAATCATGGATGAGGATTGCAGCACCGTCTGGTAGCTGAGTTGCTGGCGTGTCAGCTTGGTCAGCAGTTCCGTGAGGTCGATGTCTTCAACATAACTCAATCTTTCCTGCTGGTCTAGCTTTTGTGCGGAGAGAACTTCCTCGGCCATGCTCACGCGGTTTTCCAATGCGCCCACTCGTGTGGCCTCGCTTAAAACCTGCTTCTCCGACACCTTGAGCGCGGCCAGGGTTTTCTGGCAGCCCTCCTGATTATTGCCTTCCAGATAGCCGATAAAAGACCCTACAACTTCAAAAAGGTTATTATCCCCATCGAGCGCGGGCTTGCCCTCGTAGTAGCCGCCAAAGACATCCTTGCCCACGCTGTTCACTGCAAGGTAGGTATCTTTCATGATCTCGAAATCAAGGTCAGCACGGGAAGGATGAATCATGATCTGGCTACCCTGGGCAATGCTCTTGCCCGGGATATTGTCGGCCTTGAAGTCCGCATAGCCGCCTGGAAGAGGCAGGCGAACTTGGCCGTTGACAGGCATCTCACCTCTGGCAGTGACCCAGTTGCTTCCGCCGTCCGCGCTGTAGGACCAGGTGAAGGCTTTGCCTGGCTCAGCAGCAGTATCAAAACGCAGGAGCATGTTTTTGCCAAAACTGCCCTGAGCGTCAACCTCAAGCTTTGCATCACAGCCCATCTTGGTTACATCAATGGGCGGATCATTGTCATCGCCATGATAAATGGCTGCCGGGCGGATATAGAGCAAGGTGCCGTTGCGCGCCCCAGGGCCTTTTGCTGGATCAGCCGCGCTAACCTTTGGCGGAGCTATGGCTTTTCCATCTGCGTCTTTTGTAGGAATACGCAGGGCAACCCCCTCGCTTGTGTTCAGCAAAAGATTGCCGTCAGGGTCCTCAACAACCAAACATTCATCGCTCCAGCTATCGCCGCCATTGTTTGACCAGCGATACTTGCTTCCAGCCTCAAGCGGATCTTTATCCTCCAGGAACTGGACAATAACGGTATCCTTGCTTGCGCCTTCAATCTGGACATTGCCACCGCTGACAAACTTGTTCCAGTCCTCATCCCAGGTGCTTACAGCAAGCCCCTCCTCAAAGGCATTCAGGTCATAGCGGTGGCCGCCAAAAATGCTCTTGCCTTCAAACTCGGTGTTGGAGAGGTTGAGCAACTGCCCGAAATACTGCCTGGCCTGGTCAGCCATGATCTTGCGCTGGCTTGCATCATAAGTTCCAGTAGATGCCTGCTCCGCAAGCGTGGTCAGGCCCTGGATGGCCGTACTCACCCTGTTGGACAATACGCTGTCCGCAAGATTGAGCCAGCCCTTGGCTGTATCAACATTCTCCTTGTACTGGGTAGTGTTGGTCATATCTGTGCGCGTGGTCAGCACACGGTAAGTTCCGGCGGGATCATCGGAAGGCCGGTTGATTTTCTTTTGCGTGGAGCCTTGCTGTACGCTTTCCATGTAGGCGCCCAGATTCTTTTGCATCTGGCCTACCATATTGCCGTACATGGTCTGCTGGGTAACGCGAATGGCCATGGCGGACTCCTACTGCTTGAGGCCAAGCAGGGTTTGCAGCATCTGGTCGGCAGTGGTGATCAGTTTGGCTGCTGCCGTATAGGAATGCTGGAACTTGATCAGATTGCTCATTTCCTCATCCATATTTACGCCCGTGACCGAGGAAACGCGCTCAAAGAGGTCATTGGTCAATGCCCCGTGGTATTCAGTATTGGTTTTGGATAGACGCCTGTCTGCGCCCACTGTGGTAACCAGATTGGCGTAATACTGGCCGATGGTCTGATTGCTCACCGTTTTCCAGAATGTGGAGATAATCACGGGCTTGTCCACAAGCTTGCCAATGGCTGTGGCTGTGGCATTATCGCCCGCGTTCATCTGAAACTGGCCGTTTACCTGGCCGGAGGCGATAAGCTGCGTGTTGCTGTGAACCTGGCTGTTCACCGCCATATCCAGGGCATTGCTTCCGGCAAAAAAACTGTTGATCCCAAGGGCGGCCATAAGCCCTGAACTGTCCGCGCCCATGGCAAAATCAATCTCTGAGCCTGCAATGTTCTCAATAATCAGCTTGCCGTCCTGGATGCTGGCGCTCAATGGAGCAAGCTTTGTTCCATCCGCCTTGGTAATGCTCAGCTTGTTTATAGCCTCGCGCACATCCAAAAGGCTGTGCACCTTGGGATCAAAATTGGCCGAGGCTGATGGCGGCGTGCCCATGCCGGAAAAATCCAGCATGCTTGACTCTACATGGTCACCAGTCTTGCTGTCATAAAAATGAAGATTGACGTTGCCTACCTGGAGCTTGTTCGAGAAAGGCAAAATGGCCTGAGGCGATCCAAGTGCCTTGCTTGTGTCTTCTATCCGCTGCTGCCCCTGGGCATAGGTCAACCTGGAAAGTCCTGTACCCTGGGTGTGGATACGGTTCACTTCCCAGACCAGGGAGGAGGCCACGGCATTAAGTTCGTCAAGATAGCGCCCGCAGTTATCATCACGTATATTGTAATAGGCCGCAAGTTTGCCGCCAGTTACGCGGTTGCCATTGTCCTGGCCGTCAAAGCCAATCTGCGGGGTTATGTTCTGCGGCCCGCGGGATGGCTCAATCCAGTACAGAGCGTCCTTGGGCACAATGTCAAACTTGTCAGCAACATGAAAATCCTTGGTTGAACTGAATGAAATGCGCAGATTCTTGACCAGCACCTCATCAGTGAGCGCATTGCCGTTTTCATCTTTTCGGCCGCTCTCGGTGATGTCAAAATGCAATTCCTGACCATTCTCATCGCGCAGCCAGCTTTTGCCGCCATCAAGAGAAACGCGGAACTGCGGCGGGGGCACATCTCCGGCATTGCCGCCACGAACTATATCAACGGTATATTCGTGGCTGTCCGTTCCCTGAAAGAGAACTTCGCCAGCATATTTTGAACCGCCGTTCAGGCGGTTTTCGGCCTTGGGAGGCATGACCGCAAGCTCGTAGTCCACAACGCCGTCAACCAGGGGCTGGCCTGTTTTGAGCTGAACACGAAACTCACCCTTGCCGTGGTCAATGGTCTCCACATCCACAAGGGTGGAAAGCTCGCGCACAAGCTGATCGCGCTTATCCAAGAGGCTGTTGGGATTGCTGATTCCATCAACCGTTGTTGCGGTTATCTGGCGGTTAAGATCGGAAATTGCCGTAGCAATATCGTTGACCCGCGCCACTCCAGCCTTGATCGATACATCCATCTCGTCCTGAATGGCCTTGATGGCATTAGTGGTATTGCTGAACATGTCGCTAAGGTTGTCAGCATAGGAAAGCAGGCTTTCACGCACGGATATGTCGTCAGGACGCAGGGCAAGATCCTGCCAGGCATTGAAAAAATTGGTCAGGGAGGAGCTTACGCCGGAGCGATTGGCTTCGTTGAAGATATTTTCCAGCGAGGCCATGATTGTGTCCTGCTGATCCCAGCGCGAAGAATTGGTGGACTGGCGCACATAGGAGCGCTCCAGAAAGGCGTCAAAAAAGCGCATGATCTGCTGCGCATTGACGCCCAGAGGCTGCGCCCCGGGTTTGTATTGCAAGCCGCCGGCATCTTTCTGGTCAACATATTGGCGCGAATAGCCCTCGGTATCCACATTGGCAAGGTTGTTGCCTGTGACCGAGATCCATGCCTGGGTTGCGTTTAAGGCCGACTGGCCAATATTCATCAAGCCATTAAGCATGGCTTAGAGCCTCCCGGAAATGAGCGCCGCCTGGGGGTGAAGCTCATGCCGCATTCCGCCGCGCCGCCCGTAAGTTCCGGCCTTGGGAGAAGCAACCTGGCTTGTGAGCGCCTGGAGCAGATCGCTGCTCTGATCAAGCAAGGCCAGGGAAAGTTGCGCATTGCGCGAAGCCTGGCGCGAGGCATCCTGCTCGCCCACATCCACAGCATCAAAAAGCTCAAGGAGTAAATCCCGTTCCTGAGGGGCAAAAGCCTGGGCGTAGTCACAAACTTTCTGGCCGCCAAGAAAACGGATCACCAGCGATTTTTCCACCGCAATCTGCCTGATTAGCTCCTGAATGGAAAATTCCAGAGAGGCCACTGCATCAGTATCGCGCTTGAGAAGTATCTGGTACTCATCTTCCAGAAGCTCGCGCAAAAGCGCCAGCGCCTTTGCCTGGCGAGATAGACTGGCTTGAATTATCTGTTGCATTTTCCCCTCACTATCCTTGACAGGCGGGCAGAAAATGCCGCCCACCTGGTTTTTTCAATTCTAATTAGCTCTAAATTAGCATTTAGCAAAAATTGTGCCTTTTTGCTCTTTACATGCTGAGCGCATTTAACCCCGCAAGTCAGCTGCAGTGAGCGGCGGAATTGTGAAAGCTGCGCCTTCTGTCTTGCCTAAATCCTGGGAAGTCAGCGGCGCAATGCCTTGGCCTGGATTAAGCGCCTCGGCGGCCAGGGCTTGGGCAGCCAGGCTAGCCTCGGAGGGCTTAGGAGAAGGCGGGCTTACAGATTCCGCCCCTTTTGCCGCAGACTGGGCCTCATGGTAGGCTGCAAGCCCGACCCCGGCTTTGCTTGCCTGACTGACATTATCCACATTGAGCATACGAATGGGCTTTAATCCACGACGTGCCCGCTCATTAGGCGGCACGTTGGTGCTGTAGCGAATCTTGCGCGTCTTCAGATCTGCCTGTTCATTTTCCCCCAGGGCAGATGTAGCGGGGCTTGCCACAGCCTGGGATTGATCAGCCCTTGCCTGGTGCAATGGCGGGCGCACGGAGCGCGGCCCAAGCTTGTCGCCAGCCTCGCGCTTTGCCATCTGGGCCAGCTCAAGACCTGTTGGATTATGCCGCGCTGGCTGAATAGGGCCAGGACGATTATTGGCTGTTTGTACTGGTATTGCTCCAGATTCAGCCTCTGCCTGCCTGTGCAGAGCCTGTTGCGCCCTCACAGCAGCCAGGGCTTTGGCTATCTCGGGATTCTCCTGGGTTTCACCATCTGTTGAAGCAGTCCCAGACTCAGAAGCTTTTGTTTCTGCTTTTTGCTGCACTGGAACGGGATCATAGACCGACAGATCCGCAACCTGTGTCTTGGCCTGGGCCTTGGGCGGAATTTTTGATTCAGCAGCATCCGCTGCCAGCGGGTTTTCCCCATCTTGCGCTTTACCAAGCAGGGAATATGCCTCTGGGGCGAAAGCCGCTGTTTTGGACATGGGCATTAGCGGATTCTGCCTTGCAGTTCCGCGGCTGGCCGATACCAGATTGCGAGAAAGCTGTTCATACATCATGTCCGCAAGGCCAATGCCTCCGGCGCTGGTCATGGACTTGGCCAGTTCCTGGTCGTACATGTCCTGCCAGAAACGCTCTTCCTTCCCATGCAGGAGGCCATCCTTGGGCAGGGTATTGCGCATCTCCTGCCACATTTTCTGGATGAAAATTGATTCAAAGCCCTCACAGGCTTCGCGCAGCTTCTTGGCCTTGGCCTGTGGATCAAGCTTACGGCCATTGAGTCCACCCAGGCCATTTAACCTCGCTTCCAAATCCTGGCGCGACTGCGAAGATGCGCTGCTCTCCTTGGGAATGAGGGCGGAAATACTGGCTGCGCTCATTTTAGATCACCTCCAAATCAGCATGGAGTGAGCCTGAAACCTGTAAGGTGCGCAGGATCGAAATGAGATCCCGCGGCGTTGCGCCAATGGCATTTAAGCCATCCACAAGCTCCTGGAGAGTTGCCCCTTCCACAAGATGAAGGCGCCTGTTTTCTTCCCGTACATTGATATTTGTCTCCGGCGTGACCACGGTCTGCCCCTGGGAGAATGGCCCTGGCTGCGAGACCTGTTCGTTTTCCTGCACGGTTATCTGCAGATTGCCGTGGGCCACGGCGGCACGCGTAATCCGCACATCCTTGCCAAGCACCACTGTGCCGGTTTTTTCATCCACAACCACCTTGGCCGCAGTATCCGGCGTAACTTCAAGATTTTCCACTGACGCCATAAGCGGAACAAGGTTATTGCGGTATTGCGGCGGAACATCAAGGCTTACACTCATGCCATCAACTGCACGGGCAAAAGAGCCGCCCATGGCAGAATTTAGCCGCTCGGCAATCTGTTGTGCAGTTGAAAAGTCGCCAATGCGCATATTCAAGGTAAGCCTGTCTTGCTGGTTAAATTCAAAAGGAATGGCTCTTTCCACAATGCCGCCGCCGGGAATCAGGCCAACCGTATTGACATTCTTGGTAGTGCTGGCTGCCTGGCCATTGGCAGAATAGCCGCCCACAGTCAGCGAGCCTTGGGCAAGACAATATGTCTTGCCGTCAACGCCCTTGAGCGCCGTCTGCAAGAGAACGCCTCCAAGCAGGGAAGTGGCATCGCCAACTGAAGAAACCGTCACATCCAGGCGGCTTCCAGGCTTTGAAGAAACAGGCATTCTGGCTGTAACCATAACCGAAGCCACATTCTTGACTTTGAGCGCCGCCGAATTAAGGCCAATGCCCATGCGATCCAGCATATTGCGCATGGAACTCATGGTGAATACGGAATCCTTTTTGTCCCCGGTACCTGCAAGGCCCACTACCAGCCCATAGCCGATAAGCTGATTATCGCGCACACCCGAAAAGCTGGCTATGTCCTTGATTCGCACGGCATTGGCTGGAAGCGCCCAGAAAAACAGCAGGGCCGCGACAAGAATGGTGGAAAAGCTGGCGCTGGATGTCAATTTCATGGCAAAACCCCCGAATCTCTCTGGCCTTGTACCCGCAAAACAAAGGCTTGTTTGCTACGCACTGCTGGCCGATGCTCAACAAGACCCTGATATGCAGAAATCATGCCTAAATAAAAAGGCCGCCCCTTGGGACGGCCTGAGTTGCTTGCTAAGCCAATAAAGCATTGGCTTAGCTTAAACGCCTTGGCGCGGCTAATCAAATTTCAAAAAGCGCATGTTCTTCACGAACAAGGCTTGCCGCAATCTTGCGGGCATCTATGGTGTATGTTCCAGACTCAACCTGCGCACGCAGACTTTCAACCTTTTCCGCCCTTGTGTCAGGTGTGTTTTTGGCTGCGCGCACGGCTTCGGTGAGTAACAGGGCATCATGGGAGACATTTACCGTATCTCCGGCCAAGCTTGAGGCTTTTTGCGCCCTTGCGGGCTGAGTCACGCCATCAAGTCTTTCACTCTTATAGACATTGTTCAGGGAATAAGGCTGATTGTTGCGAATTTCCATGATTTCTGCCCCTTTACAATCTCTTGCTATGGAACTGAAAAATCCTTCTTTGGTTACTGCAATTTTTAAGCCAAAAATCAAATATGCTGGTTCTCACTCAGCTTGTACGCGCCGGGGGCTTGTCCAGCATACTTTGGTCAACTTTCTGGCGTGTCAGACTCCAAAGTGCATAACGGCTACGGCGCTGTTCATCTGCGTCAAGCGGCCTTGGGCCTTCAGGGCCATGAGCCAGGATTTGCAGTCGCTCGCCAGGAGGATAGCTGAATTCAAGCTCAAGGCCAAGCTTTTCACCCAGTTCATTCCGAATCTCCTCGGCCACAGGATTCTCCGTGCCAGTGAAGATCAGGCTTTCGTAAAGCTCCTTGGCTACTTTCTCCACAAAAACATGGCGCATGGCATCGGGGTCAGGATCGTCCGGGTTCTGGCCCTCAGCAAGACGCTTGCGAACGCGAAACCGCGCAAGACGGCGGGCCGCAAGCAACTGTTGCTCATAACCTTTGAGCATCATTCGCGTTTGCAGGTTTTGCGTCTCGCTCATTTGCACCATCCGCCTGCATTTTCGGCAATCTAAAAAAAAACTTTAGACTTTTTTTATGTTTTGGGATTTTTACTGATAAATATTGCTGTTGTTTAAGACTGCCTTGGCCTGTTACGCACAAATACAAGGGCTATTGCTCCAAGATTCAAAAGCCCAAAGAGAATAAGATCAAGGCGCATTCCGCGCATGAACTCATGAATATTGGCATCAGACACAGGGGCGTTGCCCAAAAAAATACCCATGCTCAGAGTGATGACAACCATGCTGAAAAGCTGACCCGCTGTGCGCATTGCGCCTATAATTCCCGATGCCTGCCCGATATTTTCAGAACCAGCGTTTTCAAGGATGATCGCAGTATTGGGCAGGGCAAAAAAACTTATCCCAATACCAAGGGTGGCCTGAGCCGCATAAAGCCAGAAAAGCGACATCTCAAGGCTGAGAAAAGCTGACACAAACAAACCAGCGCCGCAAAGGGCCACTCCGAGCGCACTGAGAGGCCCAAGACGCCAGGCTCTGCACAGGCGCGTGGCAATGGGCGTGCCCAAAGCCTGAAAAAAAGGCCCTATGGCCAAAATAAGCCCTGCCTCAGCCACATCCAGACCTTTCCCCGCTTGGAGATAAAGGCTGAAGAAAAAAATCATTCCAAAAACAGAGCTATAATTGACAAAAGCAGCCAGAGAGGAAAAGGCGAAAGTGCGCCTGCGTGCAAGCAGACGCAAATCAAGCATTGGAAAAGGGCTTCGCAACTCCTGAAAACAGAAGCCAGCCAAAAGCAGGATTGCAAGAGCCAAAAGCGAGAAGCCCAATATGGAATTCCCGCTAAGCTTGGCAGCGCCAAAAGTCAGCGCGGCCATACTCAGGCCGTAAATTACACAGCCCTGCCAGTCAAATGTCTGGTCTTTGGCTACGCGCCATTCCTGCTTGTCAGCCTTGTCAGCCTTGTCAGCTAAGACAAGCAAGAAAAGGACACCCACGCAGCAGAGGGAATTGCCCCAGAACAGCCAGCGCCAGCCGAACACATCTGCAATAAAACCAGCAATGGGCGGCCCTGCGGCAATGCCCGCATAAACCGCCACACTGCTTACTCCAAGATAAGACGCCCGCTCCTCAGGCGAACTCATGGAGGCAAGCAGGGCTAGGCCACTGGCGCTGAGCATGGCCCCGCCTATGCCCTGGATAAAGCGCAAGGCCCAAAAAAGTGGCAAATTGCCCATTGCTCCGAGGATTGCCCCGGAAATGGCAAAAATGCCCAAACCGCACAGAAAAAGTCTGCGGCGTCCAAAAATATCTCCCAGACTCCCGGAAGCAAGCTGAAAAATTGCCAGCCCCAGGGCATAAAAAGCGCCCACAAGGCCCAAATCCGCAGCGCTTGCATCCAAAGACTGCCCAAGCTCTGGCAGAACTGTGTTCACTCCGGCGATCATGAACGGCGTACAGAAAAAAGCGGCGCAAATTGCACTCACCAGAGGATAATGGCTTTTTTGAATACCCATCAAAGCTTCCAGGGCTTTTTATATAATGCCTGTCTCTTCAGCTATGCGTTTACAAAGGCCTCTTTTATTGAGCGTATATAAATGAATGCCAGGCGCTCCGAAATCAAGAAGCGCCTGAATCTGGCGCAGGGCAAAAGCGAGACCAGCCTCCCTGACTGCCTCTGCTCCCCCTCGGCTATTGGCTTCTTCCAATTCAAGATAAAGTTTGCCAGGGATATTCGCCCCGCATAGCGCAAGAACACGCCTGAGGCTATGGAAGCTCTGGATTGGCAAAATTCCGGGAATTACCGGCAAGTTAATTCCACGCTCACGCAGATTATTCACCAGAGACTCATATTCGCGCACATCAAAAAAAAGCTGCGTGATAGCGAAATCCGCGCCGCAAGCCAGCTTTTGCGCAGTATAACGCCGATCTTCGTCAAAGGAGCGCGACTCCGGGTGCGGTGAGGGATATGCGGCCACGCCGATACCCATCTCCGGCCTCACATTGCGCACAAAGCGCACAAGATCCGAGGCATGCTTATAAAAACCACAATGCCAGTCCGCGCTCTTTTCCTTGGGCGGATCGCCACGCAAAGCCAGAACATTATCAACCCCAACCGTTGCCAGTTCATCCAAAAAATTGGTTATGCGCGCTCTTTCAGCGCCAATGCAGGTGAGATGGGGCAGAACATTGAAGCCACGGGCGGAAAGCCCTGCTGTAACGGCCAAAGACTTGTCCTGCTTGCTCCCTCCGGCCCCGTAAGTCACAGAAACAAAGAGCGGATTAAGCCTCCTTAGCTCCTCCACGGTCGCATAAAAATCCTGAATTTCCTGAGGCTCAGAAGGCGGAAAAAATTCCAGGGAAAAAAAGGGCTTTTGGGATTTGGCTATCAAGTCCTTGATGCGCATATTTATTCCTCGTGCTTCTGAAAGAGAGCGTCTGCAAAAATTTTCCGATTCAATCCATAGCCAATAATTTAATGCCAATATCAAGATAAATTGATATGTCAAGAGGGAAGTCCTTGCAAAAATAATTGCTGAATCTTAAAAAAAGACATGGATGCATTTTTGGCACAGGCCACGCGCATCTTGCAATGTCTTGCTCTTGGCGGGAAAAAAAGCCTTTTCTGGTGTCTGGCAGCGCATTTATTTTTCATAGCTTTTGTCATTTTTCTTTCTGGACGCCTCGTTTTTGCTTCCGATAAGCAAGCAAGTTCCGTGCTTCTGAAAACGCCTCTATCTTCACCTTCCCCTGCTGAAACTGCACCACAAACTTATGCGCACACAAGGGCTATAAATCAACAACTAAAGGAAAAAGACGAATCCAAGAAAGATGCCGAGCCCGGTTGGACTGCGCTTGAACCGGGGCTAGATTTTGGCGAATTCCGCCTCAACGATCAGGATGCGCGAATCACAATCTTGCGGATTGATCCTGAGCATTTCGATTTTTTCCTCGGCACCAGTTCTGGTGACCAAAAGCCTCCGCGCAGTCTTGATCAGTGGAGCAAAGAATACGATCTCATTGCGGCGATTAACGCAAGCATGTATTTGCCTGACAACCTGACAAGCACCGGTTACATGCGCCAGGGCGAACACCTGAACAACAAGCGCATTGTTGAGCGCTTCGGAGCTTTTTTTGTGGCTGGCCCGCGCCGCTCAGGTCTTGCCAAAGCCGCCATCATTGATAAGGACATGCCCAACTGGCGCGAGTTGATCGACGATTATGACATTGTGATCCAAAACTACCGCATGACAAATTCAGAGCGGCGGATTCTCTGGACGCCTGGAGGCCCGCTCTACTCTATTTCGGCCATAGCCCAGGATGGCGCAGGACGGCTTCTTTTTCTGCACAGCAAAAATCCAGTGGAAGCCTATGACTTTGTCCAGCAAGTATTGCACCTGCCATTAGATGCACGCACAATCATCTATGTGGAAGGAGGCTCACAGGCTGGAATGCTTCTTAATGCGGGAGACCTAAAACGCGATCTCGCTGGCAAGTACCCGCCATCTCTGCTGATTACAGGAAACCTCAAAGCGCTCTTGCCCAACGTTCTCGGTGTGCGCCGCAAGCCAGGCGCGGAAAAGCCAATTAAATAGCTTTACAAAAATCGGATTGTATTCCAGAATTGTCTTGGAGTAGATGCCTGTTAACCCTCTTGCCGAGGCATAAAATGACCAAACTTAACGAAATTTATAAATGCGAAAAATGCGGCAATATTGTTGAAGTTGTTCATCCAGGAGATGGTACGCTAGTCTGCTGTGGCGAACCCATGAAGCTGATGCGCGAAGGCTCAACTGATGGTGCTGCGGAAAAACATGTTCCAGACATTAAAAAATGGAAACGCGGCTATCATATCCAGGTTGGAGACGTCCGGCATCCCATGGAACAGAAGCACTATATTGAATGGATTGAGCTTCTGGCAGATGGCAAGAGCTACAAGCGTTTTCTGACCCCGGAGGATGCTCCTGAAGCCTTTTTTGACGAAGTTGAGGCCGAAAACGTCACCGCACGAGGCTATTGCAACCTCCATGGCCTGTGGAAAGCCGAGAGCAAATAACTATCCGCAAAGAAAAAGGAGAAAAAAAATGGCAGCCAACTATGTTTGCAGCGTGTGCGGCTATGAATATGAACCCAAGGAACACGACAATGTCGCTTTTGAAGATCTGCCTGACGATTGGACTTGCCCTGTCTGTGGCGTAGGCAAGGATCAGTTCAACAAGATCTAACATCTTGGCGATCTGAAGCATGAAGCCCCGCCCAGCCCTAGGCTTGGCGGGGCTTTCTGAAATTGAGTGCCCTGAACGGCAAAATATAGGAGGAAAAACAATGCAGGCAGTTGAAATTAAAAAAGATATTTTCTGGGTTGGCCACGTTGACTTTGATCACCGCGATTTTCACGGTTATTCGCGTTGCCCTGACGGCACAACCTCCAACGCCTATCTTATTAAGGATAAAAAAATTGTTCTTGCGGATACGGTAATGCCCGGCCATGCCGGAACTCTGCTTTGCCGTATGGCCAAGGTGCTACCGCCAGAGAAAGTTGACTATATTATTTGCAATCATATGGAGCTGGATCATCAGGGGGCGCTTGCAGAGATTATTGAGCGTTGCAAGCCTGAAAAAATCTTTGTTTCCCAGCTTGGGCTTAAATCAATGGCGGGCTATTTTGCAGGGCGCAACTGGCCGGTTGAGGCCGTCAAAAGCGGCGATAAGCTTGACCTTGGAAGCCGCACAGTCATCTTTCAGGAAACGCGCATGCTTCACTGGCCTGACAGCATGGTTTCCTACATCCCCCAAGAAAAGCTCCTTCTGAGCAACGATATCTTTGGCCAGAATATTGCCAGCACTGCGCGTTTTGTTGATGATTATGATGATCAGTGGGAATTCTCGCACCGCATCAAGGAATATTACTACAACATTGTTCTTCCCTATTCAGCCACAGTGCTCAAAACCCTGCCCATTGTGGAGAGCCTGGACATCGACATGATCGCGCCTGACCACGGTCTCATTCACCGCGGACAAAAGGCAGTGAAATTCATCATTGATCTTTACCGCGAGATGGCAGAGCAGAAGCCAAAGCAACGGGCGCTGATCTTCTACGATACAATGTGGCGTTCCACAGAAAAAATGGCCTATGCCGTTTGTAGCGGCCTTGAAGAAAACGGTGTCCCCACAAGAATCATGTCCGTCAAGCATAACCATCACAGCGCCATAATGACAGAGCTTGCCGATTGCGGCGCTGTGCTTGCTGGATCGCCTACGCACAATAACGGCATACTGCCCCTGGTGGCCGCGCAGATCAATTACATGGGCGGCCTGAGGCCGCAAAATCGCATTGGCGGAGCTTTTGGCTCATGCGGCTGGTCCGGCGAATCCCCCAAACTGCTCCAGAAAAGCCTTGCCGATATGTCCATGGAAATGCCTCAAGACCCTGTTAAATGCCAGTGGTCACCGGGCAAGGACGCTCTCAAGGCATGCCACCAGCTTGGGGCTTCCGTTGCCGCAACTCTTAAAAAAAGATGCGCAGGCTAGGAGGGGGCATGCTCGTCAGAAACTGGATGACCACTGATGTTATCACGGTAACGCCAGACAGCTCCCTGCTCAAGATTGGCAAACTTATGCGCGACAAAAATGTACGCCGTGTGCCGGTTCTGGATGCGCACGGCCTTGTGCTTGGGATTATTTCTGACCGCGATGTGCGCGATGCCTCGCCATCCAAGGCCACCACGCTGGATATGTACGAAATGCACTATCTGCTTGCAGAGATAAAAGCCAAGGACATAATGACACCGCGCCCGTTTACGGTAAAGCCAACGGATACCGTGGAAAACGCGGCCATGCTCATGCTGGACAAGGGCATTGGCGGCTTGCCTGTGGTTGAGGATGACGGGCGTCTGGTTGGCATCATCTCCGATCAGGACGTCTTCAAGGCCCTGGTAAATATCACTGGTGTGCGAGAGGGAGGCATTCAGTTCGGAATCGCGCTTCCAAACCAGCCAGGTGCAATGCGGCCGGTATTTGACCTTATGCGCCAGTATGGGGCGAGAATCCTTTCCGTGCTTTCCTCCAACAATCAGGAGGGTGAACGGAATATCTTCATCAGGGTGCGCAATATGCAAAGCAAAGAAAAGGAGGACGAACTCATCGCGGAAATGCGCGATAAATTTAATCTCCTTTATTGGGCCAGAAATGAGGTCCATCTAAGTTAAGCGCATGGCTGGCTGGAAAAACAAATCCAGGAAAGGAAAAAGCAAGACCCTCTTGCCAGCCTGTCTTTTTTGTGTCATAAGTTCACCGAAGTGATAAGTGGCCTTATGACTCGGATCAGTGGGGAATTCGACCGGGCAGTAATACCGGTCACTGAACGCCGGGGCATTCGGGTTCAGACGCATTAAGCAATATTCTGTCCAAGGGAGGACACTGATGGCTGAAATCACCTTTAAAGGCAAAAGCTTTGAAGTTGACGAGGATGGCTTCCTGCTCCGCTTTGATGACTGGTGTCCGGAGTGGCTGGAATATGTAAAGGAATCAGAAGGTATTTCCGATATTGGGCCTGACCACCAGAAGATCCTCGACTTTTTGCAGGATTATTACAAAAAGAACGGCATCGCCCCCATGGTGCGCATCCTTTCAAAGAACACTGGCTATAAGCTTAAGGAAGTTTACGAACTCTTTCCCTCTGGCCCGGGCAAGGGCGCTTGTAAAATGGCTGGCCTGCCCAAGCCCACTGGCTGCGTATAGTTCAAACTCAAGCTTTTCTTCCACAAAGAAAGCGGAAGCTCAGCCTTCCGCTTTCTTATTTTCCATATTGTTCAAGAAGTCCTTTGCAAACCGCTTTTTTGTATCCGTTTGCCAACTTGCCGATGCAAGCTTTACGCAAAGCTAAAAAAAAGCTAGAGGGCTTTTATGAAATTGCGCCTTTCCTGGAAAAAACTGCTCTTCTGGCTCTTTATTCTGCTTTTATTCGGTATTCTGGTTGCAGGAGCTTCTGCGGCAACCCTGCTCTACTGGGCCTCGCGTGATCTGCCAAATATCTCACGCATTGCCGATTACAACCCTCCCCAGGCCACAACTGTTCTGGCACGCGATGGCCAGACCTTGGGCACTTTCTACCACGAAAAACGCTATGTAATTTCCCTCAAGGAGATGTCGCGCTTTCTGCCTATGGCTTTTCTGGCCGCAGAAGACGACGCCTTCTACCGCCACCATGGCGTGGATCCTATGGCCATTCTGCGTGCCGCAATCAACAATCTGCGCAAGGGGCACACTGGTGAGGGGGGAAGCACAATTACCCAGCAACTGATCAAACAACTCTTGCTGACCTCAGAACGCAGCTATACGCGCAAGATGAAAGAAGCCATTCTGGCTTATCGCATAGAAAAAGACCTGAGCAAAAATGAAATTCTGACCATTTATCTTAACCAAATCTACTTGGGTGAACATTCCTATGGCGTAGAAGCGGCGGCCAGAACCTATTTTGGCAAACATGCCTCTGATATAACCCTTGCAGAAAGCGCAGTGATTGCGGGCCTGCCCAAGGCCCCCAGCAAATACAATCCATTTCGCTCGCCAAAGGCAGCCAAGGACAGGCAGATGTATGTTCTTGGGCGCTTGCGCGATCTCCAGTGGATCACCGAGGCGGAATATCAGCAGGCAGCCAATGAGCCTTTGGTATATTGGAGCATGCCCGATGGCATGAGCGGAGCAGCCCAATGGTATCTTGAGGAAGTACGCCGCCTGCTCCTGGAGTTTTTTACCGAGAGCAATCTCAAGGCTCTTGGCGTGGACACGCAAAAATCAGGTGAGGACTATGTTTATGAGGCAGGTCTGACAGTGCATGCCGCTGTTGTTCCTGCACAGCAGGATGCAGCCGGATATGCCTTGCGCCGTGGCCTGGAAGAGCTTGATAAGCGCCAGGGCTGGCGCGGAGCTATGGAAAAATTAAATCCAGCCCAAATTCAGGAATTTCAAAAAAACACGCGCTTCGCACCCAATGATCTCGCTGGCAATCGTTGGGTGCGCGCCCTGGTAAGCTTTGTGGATCAAAAAGAGGCACGGGTATTCCTTGGCGATGGCTACCAGGGAATCATTGCAGTGAATAATATGTCCTGGGCGCGCAAGTCCAATCCAAAAATTGCCGCCGGCAATGCACCCTCGGTGAAAGATGCGCGGCAGGTACTGGCTGCTGGCGATTTAATCTGGGTCTCCGCCGCGCCAATCGCAAGGGACGTGGAAAAAGCCAATGCCAAGAAAGGCAAGGAAAAAAATTTTGATCCTTATGATCCCGCAAAAACAGCCAAGGGCAAGCCCATTGCCCTGCTGCTCCAGCAGGAGCCATTGGTTCAGGGGGCTTTGGCCTCGCTTGAGCCGGCTAACGGTGACGTGGTTGCCCTCGTTGGCGGCTACAGCTTTGGCGAAAGTCATTTTAACCGCGCAACCCAGGCCAGGCGGCAGCCAGGCTCAAGCTTCAAGCCCATTGTCTATTCAACAGCGCTCGATTTTGGCTTCACACCGTCATCAATTGTCCTCGATGCGCCATTTGTCTATGTCAATCCATATACCAATGAGGTCTGGCGGCCATCCAACTACGAACACAATTTCAAGGGCGAACTCCCGCTTTGGCAGGCGCTTGCGCTCTCGCGCAATACCTGCACCGTGCGTGTAGCCCAGACTGTGGGCATAGCCAATGTTGTGCGCCGCGCCAAGGATATGGGCCTTGAGCCTAATTTCCCCCAGGAGCTTGCCGTAAGCCTGGGTGCAGTGGCGGTTTCGCCCCTCAATCTCACTCAGGCTTATGCAGCCTTTGCCAACAATGGCCTGGGCGTGCGACCGCGAATTATTACCCTGATCACCGATGCCAGCGGCAAGGTTCTTTATCGCCAGGATCCGGAACACTGGCAGGCGCTTTCGCCCCAGAATGCCTACATGATGGCCACACTGCTCAAAAATGTTGTCAATGCCGGCACAGGAACACGCGCCAAAATTCCTGGCCGCTTCATTGCAGGCAAAACCGGCACAACCAACGAGGAGCATGACGCCTGGTTTGTGGGATTCAGCCCGTATCTGGTCACAGGAGTCTATGTGGGCTATGACCAGCTTCAACCCCTAGGCAGGCTTGAGCAAGGAGGGCGAACGGCCGCCCCGATTTTCAATTATTACCGAAGCCAGGTAGAAAACTTCTACGAAGTTCAGGATTTCAAGATGCCAGACGGTCTTGTGCTGGTTGATGGTTTTGCCTACCGCGCTGATCAGCCCCTCCAGGGGCTTTCAGCCACAGACGGCCAAGGCCAGGAGCCTGGCACAGAAAACAGCGCCGAGATCGAAGAACTCTTGCGCCAGATATTTTAATCCTGTGTTTTTCTGAAAGCGCGTGTCCAAAAAGCTACATAGCTCAAAGAAACCTTTATTTTTTCAGGCAGATTCATGATTCCTTACGGCTCATTGCTTGTCTATGTACTCCCAAAGGGCAAACGCTATGTCAAACGCCTGGAGGAAGGCCAGGACTGGCACAGCACAAATGGCACAATTCTGGCTGCTGATGTGGCCAGGATGGATTTTGGCGCATGTATCAATACCAATCAGGGCGTCCCTGTACGCATTGAAGAAGCCACACTTTTTGATCGCTTGCAGGGATTGAAACGGCAAACGCAAATAATCTATGCCAAGGATATTGCTTACCTCTGCCTGCGTCTTGGGGCAGGGCCAGGCAGGACAATTCTTGAGGCTGGCTGCGGCTCAGGCGGCATGACCACTGCGCTTTCCTGGTTTTGCGGCCCAAGCGGGCAAGTTATAAGCCACGATCAGCGCGAAGAATTTTTGAGGCTTGCGCGGCACAATCTGGACTGGGCCGGGCTGGGGGAAAATGTAAGCCTGCACTGCCGTGACATTGCCAATGGCTTTGCGGCCAAGGATGCAGATGCGCTTTTTTTGGATCTGCGCGAACCCTGGCTTTATCTCAAACAGGCGGCAGAAGCGCTTCGGCCAGGGGCATGCCTTGCTTTTCTTCTCCCCACAACTGAGCAGGTCAGCCGCTTGCTTCTGGGGCTGGAAGAAGGCCCTTTTGGAGAATTGGAAGTCTGCGAAATCCTCTTGCGGCGCTGGAAAGCCCTCCCAGACCGTCTGCGCCCGGAAGACCGCATGACCGCGCACACAGCATTTCTGGTCTTTTGCCGCCTTGAGCAGCCCTGCGCGGCATTTGAAAGTGCAAAGCCAAAAGGCACACGTGAACGCAAGCAGGAAGCCGCCCGCGAATTGCGCACCGCGCAAAGGGAACGCGAAAAACAGTCCCAGGCTGAGCCTTAGACCTTGGGCTGGAAGAAGCGCAGCCTGAGCGCATTGCTGACAACCGAAAATGAAGAAAGGGCCATTGCCAGTCCGGCAAACATGGGTGAGAGCATTGGGCCGCCAAATATATGCAAAAGGCCCGCCGCTACAGGAAGCCCTAAAATATTGTAGCCAAAGGCCCAGCCCAGGTTTTCCTTAATATTGCGCATTGTCGCCCTTGATAAGCCAAGCGCGGCCAAAACCGCCTGCATTCCGCCGCTCATCAGGACAATGTCCCCGGCCTCAGCGCTGATGTCCACGCCCGTGCCAACTGCAAGGCCAACATCGGCCACTGCCAGGGCCGGAGCATCGTTCAGGCCGTCTCCAACCATGCCAACAACAGCACCATCTTCTTTGAGCTTGCGAATATAGTCTGCTTTATCTGCTGGAAGAAGAGCGGCGGCAAAATCCTGAATTCCTACTTTTTTCGCAACTGCCTGGGCCGTGCGCTCATTATCCCCGGTCAGCATGACCACGCGCACACCAATCTGGGCAAGACGGCGGATAACTTCTGGAGATTCAGGGCGCAAGGCATCAGCCAGGGAAAAAATGGCTTCAAGCCGCCAGGCTTCGGGCAAACTCTGTGCAGAATCATCTGAAATGGTTTTTACGGCCATGAGCAGCGGCGTTGCTCCATCATTGGCTATTTCTGCAAGCTGCGTTTCAAGTTCCTCGTTTTCTGGAACTGCCAGCTTGCGCATGAATGACTGGCTTCCCAGGGCAACGCGCAAGGCTTTTCCTGCTATCTCAAGCTGCCCTTCAATGCCAAGACCTGGCGAAATCTCAACCTCGCTTACGGCATAGCTTGGGCATTGCTTCCGTTCCGCCGCCTGAACCAGGGCAAGTCCAAGGGGATGCTCAGAACGCCCTTCCAGAGATGCGGCTAGAGCCAAAAGCTCCTTATCCTCAAATTGCTGTTTCGCTTCTGAAAGAGAAGATCGGCTTATTCTGGTAAGTACTGGCTTGCCCGTTGTCAGGGTGCCGGTCTTATCTACAGCCAAAACGGTAATCCTTCCAGCCTGCTCCAAGGCAGCGCCGTTTTTGATCAACACGCCAAGCTGCGCCCCCCTACCTGTGCCAACCATGATCGACATGGGAGTGGCCAGACCCATTGCACAGGGACAAGCCATGACCATCACAGCAACAAACACTGTAAGCGCAGCCGAAAGGCCCTCGGCGCTGAATATAAGCCAGCATAAGGATGAAATAACTGCAAAAAGCATCACAGCAGGCACAAAATAAAAACTCACCCTGTCTGCAAGCCTGGCTATTGGCGCTTTGCTACCCTGGGCATCGCGCACAAGGCGCGCAATACGCGCAAGCCTTGTATCCTGGCCGACAGCCACGGCACGCATTACAAGAGCGCCCCCACCATTGACACTGCCCGCAACAAGCTTGTCCTCAGGCTCTACTGGCACAGGAATTGATTCTCCGGTAAGCAGTGAGAGATCCACCGAACTCTGGCCCTTGACCAGTACTCCATCTACAGGGATTCGGCTTCCTGGGCGAACCAGCAAGAGATCTCCCACAGCAACAGCGGAAAGCGGAACTGTTTCAGGTTTAGCATCCTCACTTTTGAGCAGAAGCGCTGATTCTGGCGTTAAGCTTAGCAAAGCGCCCATTGCATCACTGGCCTTGCGTCTGGCTGTAAATTCCAGAAACTGCCCAAGCTCAATCATGGCCAAAAGCACGGCGCAGGACTCATAATAGAGATTCATGGCCTGATGGGCCGGATTGTTACCCAAAAGCCCAATGATCGTGACCGCTAGGCTATAGAAAAAAGCAGCGCTAGTGCCTACGGCAACAAGGCTGTCCATATTGGGCGCACGCCTGAAAAGCGCCGTAAAACCATCGCTGTAAAAATGGCGCCCAAACCAGAGAACAGGCAAGGTCAACGCCAGTTGCGCAAGCATAAAAATGCGTGGCGAGGTGTGAACATTCAGCCAAAGCGGCATGGGAATACCAAGCATTTGCCCCATGGACAGAATAAGCAAGGGGATGGCAAGCAAAAGCATGGGCCAAAGCCTGCACTGGCGTTCCTGTTTCTCCGCAGCCCAACGTGTTTTCGCCCGTGCATACTGTGAGGCTGCATCTTCTTCTTTTTTCAATGGTGAAGCTGTAAAGCCAAGCCGCTCCACCGCGCGGATAATTTCTGGCTCAAGGGCCTTGCCATCGTCCCCCCTGGTCACAACCTGGGCACGGGCGTTAGCAAGATTTACACTGGCTTTTTCGATCCCCGGCATCTCTCCGAGAACACGCTCAATGCGTGAAGAACAGGAAGCGCAGTGCATGCCCCCGATCTCAAAATTTAGCGTGCAGGAGGAATCATTGTGGGAGGCTTGCCGATCCATGCGCATCCTCTTGTTTTTTGGCGCTTGCTGGCATAAGCTAAACAGGAAATCCGACAACAAAATCGGCAGATTGGCGCAAGCGCTTCTGGGAGGATAAGATGCCCACTCTTAAAGTCAACGGCATGAATTGCGAACACTGCAAAGCCTCAGTGGAGAAAGCAGTCAAGGCCATTCCTGGAATTAAGGACGCAGAGGTGAACCTTGAGAAAAAGGAACTACATTACGAGGAGAACGACCCCAAAATGCCGGTAGCTGTGGATGTGCTGATGGGTGCAATTCGCGATTTGGGATTTGTGCCAGTGGATTTGCGCCCCTAAACCTTAGAAAGCAGCACGGTTCTTCTTAAAGTGCGAAGCATATCCGCAAGCTGCGTTTCTGATGTCCTGTACTCGCCATAGCCATCAGCCCATTGACGATGTTCTTTGCTATTCGTCAAGGCTGATCTTCTCGATCATAATTTTTGCAAGCTTCTTTTTCCTTTCTGCGTCCGCGCCTGCCAAAGATTTTGGAGATCTTGACTTCAGCCTGATCCGCCTTGGTGAATCAGGGCCAACCGCCCTTGTGGTTGGCGGTATTCAGGGGGATGAACCCGGGGGCTTTTCAGCGGCCACGCTCCTGGCCACGCGCTACCGCATCGAGCAGGGGCGGCTCTGGGTTGTCCCCAATCTTAATTTTCCAAGCATTATCCGGCGCTCCCGTGGTCTCTATGGCGATCTTAACCGCAAATTTGCCTTGCTTGACGAAAAAGATCCTGAATTTCTCAAGGTGCGCCGCATTCAGGATTTAATTTGCGCCCCTGAGGTTATGCTCGTCCTGAATCTCCATGATGGTAGCGGTTATTATCGGCCTGAGTACGAAGATAACTTGCGCAATCCCTCGCGCTGGGGGCAATCGATCATCATCGATCAACAAAAGCTGGAGACAGGCGCTACCCTCAACGCCCTTGCAGACATTGCCGACACTGTGGCCGCAAATGTGAATGCAAGGCTGCTCAAGCCATTACATGCCTTGCATGTGCATAACACGCGCACAGCGGAAGGCGACAGGGAGATGGAAAAAAGCCTTTCCTATTATGCCGTGCGCCAGGGGAAGCCTGCCTTTGGCCTTGAAGCAAGCAAGGAATTTTCTGTAGAAGAGCGGGCTTACTACCATCTTTCGATGATTGAAGCCTTTTTGCGCACTGCCGGCATCAAATTCCAGCGCGATTTCAAACTCAGCCCAGACGGTGTAGCGCAGGCTCTAAGAGAAAATCTGGGCGTCTGGTTTGCAGATAACCGTGTATTTCTGCCCCTGGAAGATGTGCGCCCGAAGATTGCCTTTTTGCCGCTTCCCAGGGGGAGTGCGGCTTTTGCCGTGACCAGCAAGCCAATTATGGCTGTTCTTCCCTGCCAGGGTAACGAACAGCAGATCTGCATTCATTATGGCAACCGCAACCTGACGCTGATTCGCCCGGAATGGCGCGATCTGGATGACGCCCCTCACGAAATTACACTTTTGCTTGATGGTGAAAAAAGGTCTGCCTCCTTTGGGGAAGTGGTCGATGTCCTCCGCGAAGTAACGGTTGCGCCCATCAGGGAGCATCGCGTCAATGCCATTGGCCTGGACAAGAAACTTGCGGACGAAAGCGGTATCCCCTTGAGACGGGCTAATTTTCAAAGCCGCTTTTCAGTTGACCGGGCAGGGAAAATTTACCGTGTTGAAATTTATAAGGGCAAAAAATTTACCGGAATGTTCCTCCTGCGCTTTGCCGAAAAAAACTCTTCCCTGCGGACAGACGTGAACAAAAAATCCATTGCCGAACAGAAAAAAACAGGCAAGCGCAAGACACTGGAAAGCAAAAGTCAGTTGCCGGATTCCCCTGGGCCGGAATCAGAACTTGGTTTTTAGTATTTTCTTTGCCTGCATAGCAGGTTTTCATTGCATCTTGCGGCAAAACTGCCTAGACTTTTGCGATTCCTTTTTTCGACTTCTGCAAACCGTATTAGTTAGTGTTGACCGACAGCACAGAGTTTTTTGACAGATTATCCAATGGGACTCCTATGACAGCCTTATTCTCGGCAAGCGCTTCTTGGCCACTTCTTGTTTTAGGCTCTCTGCTTCTGCTTTATGCAACCTTTAAGGCTATAATGGAGCGAGAGAATCCAAGGCGGCTCATCCTCTGGGGAGCGCTTCACGATTGCGGCACTGCCTTTCTGGCGCTTGCAGCCAAGTCTGCTGCAGGCATCACGGGATTTTGGCTGTTCATTATCTTTCAGTGTGCTTGCCGAATCCTCACCTGGCTTGCGCTGAACCGCCTTGAAGGAGCAAATCAAGAATCAGACAACGCAACTTTGGGCGCGAAAATCCATAAACTTTTAAGCTCGCACACTTCCATTGGCGATCTTTGCGGGGCAGGACGGCGCTTGCCCTGGCCTGGAGCGCTTTTCGCCCTTGGCTTGCTGGCTTCTGTTGGCGGAACGCCTTTCCTATTGCCTGAAGCGCGGGCTTTGATTGTAATGGGGCTGATCGAAAACATTTCGGCCAATGCCTTTTTCTGCCTGATGCTTATGGCGGCATGCGGCACAGTTTTTATCTGGCTTTATGTGGACTGCGTGCGCAGAATCTGCCTTGAAAATGCTTCAGGCATTGAAGATGGCCAAAGCCCTGAGTGCGACAGCAGAAATGCCGAGCGGCATTGCCCTCTTTTTGGGCCTTGCGCCAAGCTTTCCCCGTTGCTGCTTGCCCTGGCTTTTCTCGTTGCCCTGCTTGGAGTCCTGCGCACGCCAATCACAGACGCACTCGGCGCTATTTTTGGTTTTAGCCTTACGCACAGCGCTGTTGCAGGAACATACTGGTGGCTTTATCTCGGCGCCTTTGTCACAGGTTTTGCCTATCTTTTCCGGCTGCGCTTTGCGCCTCAGCTTGGCGTGCTATTCTTCGCCATTGCCTTTGCTTCTGCCTGCGTGGCCGACACCCTGCCTCTGGCGCGTTTTTTCCTGCTGATCATTGCACTCATCGGCCTTGTTGTTGGCATATATTCCATAAGTTATATTCGTGACCAGCGTGCGGGCTGGTACTGGTTTTTCCTGCTCCTGACCTTTGCCTCCCTGGCTGGCATTGTCTCCACATCCAATGTGGCGGCCATGTATGGCTATTGGGAACTGATGACCTTTGCCTCCTATTTTTTGGTTATTCACGAAGACAAGCCCAAGGCCTTTGCCGCTGGTCTGAAATATTATGTGATGTGCGCCGGGGGCGCATTATTCATGCTCCCTGGACTATTCCTGCTAGGACCTTATGCTCTCAATCCCGCTTATGTCTTTGCGCTTCCTGGATGGCTTCAAATAGGACTTATCCTTTGCCTTGCCGGGTTTGGCGTAAAGGCTGGCTTAGTGCCGCTCCATTCCTGGTTGCCTGACGCCCACCCGGCAGCGCCATCATCGGTGTCCGCCCCGCTCTCCGGCGTGATCACCAAGATGGGCATCTTTGGCATTGTAAGCGTGATCATGATCGGCGCAGGCCAGTCAGAAGCACAGCTTCCTGGCGTCTTTGGCCTGACCTGGTTTGGAACATGGCTTTGCGGAATGGGCGCCGCAACCTTGATCTACGGCGAGTTTATGGCCCTTTGCCAGACAGACATCAAGAGAATGCTGGCTTATTCCACAATGGGCCAAATCGGCGAAATTGCCCTGGTTCTGGGCCTTGGTACCTGGCTGGCTACTGCCGGCGCCCTCTGGCATGTATTCAACCACGCAGTAATGAAGGACTTGCTCTTCCTTGCGGCCGGGGCATTGATCATGCGCAGCGGCTCACGAGAGCTTGCCGATCTCCGCGGCCTGGGCAAAGCAATGCCCTGGACTGTCTCCTGCATGGGCGTAGGCTTAATCAGCATCATGGGGCTTCCGCCTTTTGGCGCTTTTTACAGCAAATTCCTGATGATCCAGGCCGCCACCAGCGCTGGGCATATCTGGGTTGCCGTACTTCTGCTAGCCGGAGCGCTGGCCGGGGCTATTTATTACACACGTATTTTCAAAACTCTGATTTTTGAGCAAAGGCCAGCGGATTTGCCCGCCGTGGCAGAAGCGCCATTCTGTATGCGCATCGCCCTTTTGATTCTGGCAGCGCTCAGCCTGATCTTCGGCCTTGCTCCGCAACTTTTGCTACCCCTCGTCCTTCCTGTGGCCTCTCTCTGTTATGCTGTGCCCGATTCAGCGCCAGCAATCATTGAAGCCCTCTATGTCAACTGGCCTGTCTATGTTATCTTCCCCGTCTTCGGCGCAGTGCTTCCGGCAGTCTTCTGCGGCAAGCCGCGCCAGGCTGGCTGGATGAGCGTTGCTGTACTCCTGCTCACCGCATTCCTGGTGCTTATTTTCGGTAGAAATCTGGACACGCTCTCCTTTGCCTTTGCCCTCATCGTGCCAACAATCGGCGCCATCAACATGGCTTATGCAGTTGGCTATATGTCCCATAGCCACACCCAGTGGCGCTTTTATTGCGCTTTCACCTGCATGTGCGGCGGCCTTATTGGCATGGCCGCGAGCCAACATCTGCTCTCTTTCTTCCTGTTCTGGGAAGTCATGAGTTCCTGGACTCTGTACATGGCAATAGCCCGGGAAGGAGACAAGGACTCCTTGCGCGAGGCTTTCAAATACTTTTTCTTCAATCTTTTCGGGGCTGGCTTCCTCTTTGTCGGGCTTACAGTCATCGGACCGTTCATGCCTTTCAACACAAGCCTGCTCTCAGGGCTGATTACCGGCCTAAGCCCCTGGGGCGCGTGGCTTGGCATGGCGCTCCTGGCCACAGGCTTTGTACTCAAGGCCGCGCAACTGCCTTTCCGCATTGACTGGCAGATGCATCCGGCCCTGGCGCCCACCCCTGTTTCCGGCTACATATCTTCAGTACTCCTGAAAAGCGCAATCATTGGCCTGATCAAGCTTTTCATGCTCCTTGGCGGGGCGCTGACCATTTCCGGCATCCTGGGCTTCGCTGGTCAGGGCATCATCTCCACAATAGTGATGTGGATCGGCGGTGTTACAATCATCATGGCTGCCATTCAGGCCCTGAAAGCCAATGGCGTGAAGCTGATCTTCATTTATTCCACAGTAAGCCAGCTGGGCTACATGGTTCTGGCTGTGGCCGCAGGCGGGGCGCTTGGCTATGCTGGCGGCATGTTGCACCTCATAAACCATGTCTTTTTCAAGGATCTGCTCTTCCTGATTTGTGGCGCGGTGATGTTCAGCACAGGGCGCGGCACTCTGGATGAATTGGGCGGCATTGGCCGCAAGATGCCTTTCACGCTTTTGATGTTTGCCATTGCTGGTCTATCACTTGTGGGCATACCGCCAACCAGCGGCTTTTCCTCCAAGTGGATTATTTATCAGGCGCTAATGCAGGCCGGGCAACCCATGCTTGCTTTGCTCTCCCTTGTGGGCAGTGTGCTGACATTGGCCTATATCGCCAAATTTCTCCATGCCGCTTTTCTTGGACAAGCCTGCTCTGACCTTGACAAGGTCGAGGAAGCGCCGCTTGTTATGCGTGTGCCCATGGGCATTCTCGCTTTGGGTTGCGTGTTCACTGGCGTATTCCCCGGGCTTGCGCTCTATCCAATCAACAATATTTTGGCCCAGTACGGATCGCGCACTATGGATGTTGGACTTTCCGGCGTGCTTTCTGGCCCGGGCACCTGGAATGCCACTGGGATTTTCGTGATGATGTGCCTTGCTTTCCTGGGGGCAACCTGGTTTGTACGCCGTTTCACGCATCTGCGTGAAATTGATGTCCATAGCTGCGGCCTCCCGGTGGACAGCGCCACAAGCCGGATGACAGCAGCCAGCATCTATGGCGAACTTATCCGTATGCTTGGCGGAGCTAGATCTGCCAAGGAGAATAACTAATGCTCGATACCCTGCTTGCCGTCCTGCATATGTGCATTTTCCCGGGGGGGATATTCGCCCTGGCAGTTGGTTTTTTTTACAAGGGACTGGATCGGAGAGTTGAAGCAAGGCTTCAGCGCAGAGTCGGGCCGCCATTGATTCAGCCCTGGCTTGACACAGCAAAACTGCTGACCAAGGAAACCCTGATCCCGCGCACAGCCTGCCGCCAGGCATTTTTGCTTGCACCTGTCTTTGGTTTTACAGGCATGGCAGTATGCGCGGCCTTTATACCTATTCCTGGGGTATTTCAGGGCCTTTTCAATATGGGCGATCTTTTGGTTATTTTTTACCTTTTGCCCATTCCGGCCATTGCCCTGATGCTTGGCGGCTCAGCATCCAGTTCGCCTTTTGGAGCAATGGGCTTTTCGCGGGAAATGACGCTCATGCTGGCTTACGAGACCCCCCTGCTCATGGTGCTGCTTTCGGTAGCGATGTATGTGGGCAAGGCAATGGGCGGCGGGGCATGGGGCGCAGAATTCTCCCTGCTTCAGATTGTGGCCTGGGAGCAGGTCAACGGTTCTCTGGGCCTTAATCCGCTGATGATTCCAGCCCTCCTGGCCTATCTGATCTTCCTGCCTGGAACGATGGGGGTTGCCCCCTTTGACATCCCTGAGGCAGAAACAGAAATCCTTGAAGGGCCGCTTCTGGAATATGGCGGCCCGTTGCTTGCGCTATTCCAGGCAACAAGCGCTCTCAAGACCTTTGTGGTTCTGGGCCTTGGTGTAGCCTTGTTCTTCCCTGGAACTATCAGTGACTGGTGGTGGCTTAATCTGCTCTGGTTCATTTTCAAATGCCTTTTGCTGATGCTTGTCTCCCTGACCATTGTCAAGGCGGCGACCGGGCGTTACCGCATTGAACAGGCATTTCGTTTTTATGTGACAGTGCCTGCGGCGCTTGCGCTGTGCAGCCTTGTTCTTGTTTGGGTAATGTAAGGGAGGAGAGGCCGTGGCTCTGGAAACAACTCTAAAAAAACTTTCCGTTCGCTCGCCGTGGCTATTCCGAATCAATGCTGGCTCCTGCAACGGCTGTGATGTAGAACTGGCTACCACTGCCTGTATTCCGCGCTATGATGTGGAACGGCTTGGATGCCTTTATTGCGGAAGCCCCCGCCATGCGGACATCGTGCTGATTACCGGCCCGCTTACTACCCGCGTAAAAGACCGCGTGCTGAAAGTCTGGGACGAAATTCCCGAGCCTAAGGTCACAGTTGCCGTAGGTATCTGCCCCATTTCCGGGGGTGTATTTCGTGAGGGCTATTCCATTGAAGGGCCGATTGACCGCTATATCCCGGTGGACGTCAACGTGCCCGGCTGTCCGCCGCGTCCCCAGGCTATCTTAGAAGCTGTAGTCAAGGCGCGCGAAGTTTGGATGAAAAAGCTGGGGATTGCATGAGTTGCTGGAGCGATGCCCTGCGCATTCTTTGGATGGCAGAAAAAGGCTTGCGCAATATCTGGTTGCGGCTTGCAAAAGCCAGCCGCAATGAAGCGCTTCCCTGCAGGCAATGCGGCATCTGCCATAAGCTCTGCAAGTTTATGGGACAAAATAGCCAATGAATGTCATAATGGCCCAGGAGTAATAATATGGCGGCCTTTTTGAAAGTCCTTTTCCGCAACCTGCTTGATGGTCCAAGCACTGATCCCTTTCCCTTGGGTGAAACTTTTACGCCTGAACGCCTGCGCGGGAAATGCGTTGTTGATCCTGAACTTTGTGTCGGCTGTGGCGTTTGCAAGAATGTTTGCGCTGCCGGAGCAATCGACATCAGCCCCAAGGCAGACAATAGCGGCTACAGCATTACAATCTGGCGCAACTCCTGTTGCCTCTGCGCTTCTTGCAGGCATTATTGCCCTACAGGAGCAATGAGCATCAGCAATGACTGGCACTCTGCACATAAGCAGACAGAAAAGTTCGACTGCATTGAGCAGCAGAACATTGAATATGAGCCTTGCAGCAAATGCGGCACGCTAATCCGGCCTTTGCCGCTCAAGCTTGCGCAAAAAATATATGCCCATGATCCCGAGCTTTCACCTGATTTTATCCGCCATCTCTGCCCCAAATGCCGCCAGATGGAAGATGCAATGCGCGCAGCGCGAATATCTAAGCAAGATTCAGGGGCAAAAATAGCCGACTCCGCGCAAGCGGCATTAAATCAGCCTGCGGAAAGCCAAAATTCTGTTCAAACCGCATAAGGTCAGGAAATCATGCAAGAGACCATCAAGGGGAATGCCAAGCTTATCGACAGCCTTTCGGAACTGGCCACAGAAGCCAATGCCATTCAGCACAGCGCCGATAGTTTTGGGAACGCCTATCACTGGTTTCGGCTCAATGAGCCGGATCTGCTTACAGATGCTGCCAAGCTACTGCATCAGGCCAATGCCCGCCTGGCAATGGCTGTGGCCTACAACCGCCATCAGAACGTACAAAAGCTTCAGGCTGTCTGCTATGAATTTGTTCTGGACGGCATTGTATATAATATCACCTGTGAGCTTTCACCTGAGCATCCGTCCGTTCCCTCAATCACGCCAATTTTTGCCAATGCCGACTGGCATGAGCGGGAAATGATCGAACTCTATGGCATCAAGGTTACAGGGCATCCCAATCCGCGCAGGCTTTTCTTGGATGAAAAGCTGGATCAGGGGCTGCTTGGAGAAATTGTTCCGCTCTCAATCATGATGAATGGCGCAAGCTCAACGGATCTTTGGGAACGGATTCTTGCTGACAAGGGAGGGAAGCAGGCATGAGCAATAGCTTCACCATGCCGCTTGGGCCGGTACACGTTGCCCTTGAGGAGCCAGTGTATTTTCGCCTGGAAATGGAGGGCGAGACCATCCGCGATGTAAACCTGACCTCAGGCCATGTTCACCGCGGCATGGAGGCAATGGCCGCGCAGCGTAATCTGATCAAGAATACCACGCTTACTGAGCGCGTATGCTCCCTTTGCTCCAACAGTCATTCCTTTACCTATTGCATGGCTGTGGAAAACGCCCTGGGCATGAATATTCCCCCAAGGGCACGATACTTGCGCGTTCTTGCCGAAGAAATCAAGCGGGTTGCCTCTCATCTATTCAATACGGCCATTCAGGCGCATATCATCGGCTTCAAGTCCCTTTTCATGCATACGATGGAAGTGCGTGAAATTGTTCAGGATGTAAAAGAAACAGTCTATGGCAACCGCATGAATCTGGCTGCCAACTGCATCGGCGGCGTCAAGTACGATGTAAACAGCGAGCTTCTGGATTATCTGCTCAAGGCTTTCGCCAAGCTTGAGCCACAGGTTAAGGAAATTCACGAGATTTACGCAACAAATCATAATGTGGTCACGCGCACCAAGGGTATCGGGCTTTTGCCCAAGGAAGATGCAATTCGTCTTGGAGTAGTCGGGCCAGTGGCCCGCGGCTCAGGCGTTCTCAATGACGTGCGCAAGGAATCGCCTTACGCCGCCTATCCTGAGCTTGAATTCAATACAGTGCTTAAAGATGGTTGCTGCATCTGGTCGCGCACTCAGGTACGCCTGGAAGAAATTGGCGAATCCATCAAGCTGATTCGTCAATGTTGCGCCCAAATCTCTCCCGGGCCGGTAACTGTGCCTATGAACACCATTCCTGTGACCCAGGCTTGCGCCCGCAGCGAGGCGCCGCGAGGGGAACTCTTTTACTATATCCGTACCAATGGCACGGAACTGCCAGAGCGGCTGAAATGGCGTGTGCCCTCCTACATGAACTGGGAAGCATTGGGCGTAATGATGCGTGATTGCGCTGTGGCCGATGTGGCCTTGATCACCAATAGCATTGATCCTTGCGTTTCCTGCACGGAGCGCTAGAAAAAGGCAGGCTTTTTTGCATGAGGCCAGCTTGGCGCAGGGGCTGCTCAAGCTAGTCCTGGAGGCCGTTGACAAACAAAACGCTGGCGATCCCGAGCGCCATGTCCTAAGAATCAGCGAAATTGTCTGCGAGCTTGGCTTAATTGCAGGTGTAGAAGCCAAAACTCTGGAAGAATGTTTTGAACTTTTTGCAGAAGGCACTCTTGCGCAAGGGGCAAAGCTGACCTTGAACACCGCGCCGCTACCCTGCATTTGCCAGGACTGCGGAAAAAATTTTCAGCTTTTCAGGCGGCATTTTGCCTGCCCTGAATGTGGCAGTGAAAATATCCAGTTCAGCGGCGGACATGGCTTAACCCTTTTGGCCTTGCATGTTGACACAGAGGAAAGTGCAGATGACTGAACACATTGGCGTTACTCCTGACAAATGCCGAGCATGCCGCCGTTGCGAGGCGGCATGCATCGCCGCGCATAACAATATGACGATCAAAGAGGCCATGAAATGCCGCGACACTCTGGTTTCCAGGGTGCGGGTAATCAAGACTGACACGCTGAAAACCACAGTACGCTGCCATCAGTGCAATCCAGCGCCCTGTTGCAATATCTGCCCCACAGGCGCAATGCGCCAAGAGGAAGGAGAAATCAGCTTCCATGTAGAGCATTGCATATCCTGCAAAATGTGCGTTTCCGCCTGCCCCTATGGCGCAATTTCTTTTGAGCTTCCGGCCAATCCGCTCTCTGCTGAGGCTGAAATAGAAGGCGGCGAATCTAGCGCCCCGGCGGATAATAATGCGCCACTGCCTCTCACTGCCATTCAGAAAAAACGTGAATTACCAGTGCGCTGTGATCTGTGTACCGCCTGGCGTCTGGATAACGGAAAAATAATCACGGCCTGCATGGAGGCTTGCCCGGTGCAGGCGCTCTATCTGATCAAGGCCGATGGCAGTATTCTTGAAGCGCCAAAGCCCGAAAAGGAGAGCAAAAAAGATTCCGCATAGCCCGTGGGAACAGATTTTGAGGATTTTTGTGGACTAACTGAGTTTTTGCCTGTGGGATAGTGCGCAATAAAGCACTTCTCAAACAGGCTGAAAAGTCATAGTTTGGCCTGCCCCAAACGGGCGGCCTTTTTTATTCTTGACGCATCTTTTCGGCGCAAGGACTGATTAAGCGCATGAACAAGAAAAAAATATTTCTAGTGTCTTTGGGCCATCTTTCCTGCGATGTCAGCGGCGGGGCAGTTCCGGCAACACTGCCCTACCTTCGATCTTCCTACGGCATGGATTATCAGGAAGCAGGCGGCCTGATGCTGGCTTATTCATGCCTTTCATCATTGATTCAACCAATTTTTGGCTTTTTTGCCGACAAGATTCAAAAAGCTTGGTTCATGCCTCTGGGCATTGCCCTGGCTGGACTTGGCCTGGCAATGATGGGCTTCATGCAGAATTACTGGGCGCTTTTTTGCGCCATTGCCATAAGCGGAATAGGCGCGGCGCTTTTTCATCCCGAAGGGGCGCGCTTTGCAAACAAGGTTTCCGGCAAAAGCAAGGGCATTGGCCTAAGTATCTTTTCCATAGGCGGCAATTCCGGTTTCATTATCGGCCCGCTTCTGGTCATGGCTTTTGTGGGCGGTTTTGGGATGCAGGGGATGCTGGTTTTTGGCATAATTGGCCTTGGCATGGGCTTTGTCATGCTAACGCAGATAATCAAGCTTGCCAGTGTCAAAACTCAAGAAACGAATTTTCCGCAAAAAACAGAATCAGCCCCAAAAGTTGCCGAGGGCATGGCTGAAGATCCCGCTGGCGCTGAGGCGGCAGAGCTTGCGCTTGCCCCTGGTACAGCAGACGAGCCGCAAGATTCACTCACAAAGCCAGCAAATAACTGGCCGGAATTTGCCAAACTGCTGGTAGTGATAGTCTCGCGCTCCATCACCTTTGTGGGCTTTAAGACTTTCATTCCCCTCTACTGGGTAAGCGCTTTTGGGCAAAGCAATACAGTAGGGGCCTTGGCCCTGGTGATTATGAGCAGCTTTGGAGTAATGTTCAATATCATCGGCGGCCTGCTTTCAGACCGTTTTGGCCGTGTTCGCGTAATTCGTTTTTCATACACGCTCATGGCGCCCGCTGTATTTGCTTTCAGTCTCGTTGACAATCTCTGGCTGGCTTATGCCTTTTTGCCGCTTTTAGGCTGCGTAATCTATTTGCCATTCAGCTCCCAGGTTGTTCTGGGGCAGGAACTGCTCTCCAAGAATATTGGCTTTGCCTCGGGGATAACTCTTGGCCTAGCCACAACCATGGGCGGAATGTTCCAGCCAGTTCTTGGCTGGATGGCAGATAATTTCGGGCTAAATGCGGCAATCCAATGCCTGGCCGCCTCTGCAATTCTGGGGCTGATCTTCGCCTGGCTGCTTACGGGAAAAGATAATTCAGCAAGAAGCTAGCTCTTCATCTTGCGATAAGGCTTAAGCTCCTCTAAAAAGCCTTCCGGGACATCAAAGCCAAGGGAGAGCGCCTGGTCAGCAGCTTCAACAGCCTCTTCGCGGCGATCCTGGTCAAAGAGGGCCAGGGCCAGATTATTCCAGGCCGGGGCAAAATCTTTATGCCTTGCCAGAAGCTCGCGGCAGGCAATTTCGGCATCCTCGTATTTGCCTTGCATATAAAAGGCAGTGGCCAGGGCGTTTTTCGCCTGCACAAAATCAGGATTCCATTGCAGGGCTTTCTTAAGCGCCTCAATGGCTTTGTCGGGTTCGCCGCGCTGCAGATGGACAAAGGCGATATTGCTTTGAGGAATGGCAAATTTGGGACGGCAGTTGGCGGCCTCCTGGTTGTAGCGCATACAGCCTTCAAGGTCATTGCGCTCAAGGCAGATCCCCCCAAGCTGCACATAGGCTTCCGCCAGATGCGGCGAGTTGCGCACAGCGTTGAGCAACGCTTCCTCGGCGGCGGCAAAATCCCTCTTGCTCAGGAAAGCCAGGCCGAGGTTATAATAATGATTGGCGCATTTTTCATTGCCCTCAATTTCTTTTTTAAGATCTGCGATATATTCATCAAGATCATCGTAACGCTCTTTCACCGCAGATGTCCCTCCCTTTGCAAAAGCTCATGATACCAGAGGCAAAAATCAAAAATGCCCTGATATTTTTCATCCTTGTTAATCACGCCCAGGGCACATTCCTCGACCCCTTTCTGGTAACCGCGGCCTTTTTTTGCCGCTCCACATTCGCGGGCAAAAGCGCCAAGCAAGTCCTGGGCGGTGCGCTGGCTTAAATCGGTGCGGATGTCCAAGGGATCATTGGGCGGCTGAAAAGGATCCCAGCGCTCATAGCCGATGCGCTCAATAAACTTGCGGCGCCGCGGATTCATTTTTTCGTAAATCTGCCGCTTTAGCTCCAGCTGTTCAGGGCTAAGCTCTCTTGGCGCTTCCTCACGGAAAATGGAACTTGAGTTAGCCGCCATTATTCAGGATTCCTTTTTTGCCTCACCGATGCCCAAATATTCCTCATTATAATCCGTTAGCAAAGCCATGGAAAGCGGCACATAAACTTCATGCAGTTCGCGGAAACGCGAATTTACGGTCTGCGTAATTTCTTTACTTAATTGATCCAGCCTGTTCTGAATTTTTTCCAAACGCACCGTGGGATAAGCGCTGCCTTTGTCAAAACCAGAAAAGCCACAAACATGGCTTTGCCCTGCAATGGCCGTTGGTATGCCATAAAGCCTGCAAGTGATCGGCCTTGCTTCATAAAGCAGGCAAAGGCCATCCTCTCCAAGCAAGGGGCAGGGAAGGCGGAAGGTTGCGGCCCGCGCCATAATTGCAGCGGGATTTTCGCCAGCTTTTTCTGCCCTGAACATCTCCCGCTTGAGCCTTGTCAACTCCCGATCCAAAGTTGAAGCACGGGTGAGAATGTCTGAACGCAAGCGGCCATGACCGAAAGCGCGATCAAAAGCACGCTTGAGATAAAGCGCTTCCACCAGGGAGAGATCAAAAAGGGCATTGCAACAGTCACTGCAAGCCCTCTTGCAACGAACCTCATCAGGAAACTTATCAGCCAGAAGCTGGAAAAGCGCGTCACTCTCTGCCCGAAGCGCTTCGTAACGCTCAAGAATTGGACTCAGATCTGGAATCATGAAAGCTGGCCCATGAGTTGCAAAAGCAAAAATAAGCGAGTGCCGCCAGACATGCCTGGCGGCACTTTGAATAGCCGAAACCTATTCTGGCCTTGTACCAGCCGCTATGGCCAAAGCGCCTATTGCTCTTCCACAGTGATGCAGTGGCCTTCACAGACCTCCACACAGGATTCACAGCCAAGACATTCATCGGCGTTGACGGGGTGAGATTTGCCGTCTTTCATTTCATAGACTTCCACGGGGCAAACATCAACACACTCGCTACAGCCCACGCATTTGTCCTCATCTACGGTCACATTGTAGCCCATATCAATCCCTCCAAAAAATCCTTTCTTCGGCGTTTTTAAGTTACGCCCCTCTCACAAGACGCGATGTAGAATGGATAGCCGCGGCCCTTGCATCTGTCAAGAGGCGGAAAGCAAATTGACCGCTCAAGATTATTTTCCAAGGCTTGCGCAAAGCGCTTCTGCAAGAATCCGCTCCGCAGCCTCAGGGCCAAGCGCAAGCACACCTCCTGCCGCATTGCGGTGTCCCCCCCCGCCAAGGCTTGCCGCCACACTGCGCACATCCACATTGGCCTGTGAACGCAGGCTGAACTTGCATACAGGATTTCTTGGATCGGCAGATTCCTCTCGAATCAGGGCGGCAATCTGCACACCTTGCAAACGGCGAAAATATTCCACCAGCCCCTCTAAGTCCTCGCGCCTTCCGCCACATTCCTTAAAATCAGCCGCAAGGGCGACACAAATCGCTATCTTGCCAGAACAATCAAGGCACAATTTTTCAAAAAGCCGCCCCCACAAGCGCAAGTGACCGATTTGCCAGCCACCCTCCAGCTTTCCGCGCAAGGCGGAAAAATTGCAACCAGCGCCTGCCAGAATGGCGCAAAGCGCAAAAACTTCCGCGCTGGTATTGGCATGGCTGAAAGCCCCGGTGTCTGTAATGAGACCAAGGGCAATATTTTGTCCAAGCGCACCTGCAAGGGGAATTTCCAGCGCAAGCGCCAGATAGGCCACAAGCTGTGTGGTAGCAGCGGCATCGGGTACAATCCAGTCAGCAAGACAATCCATTCCAGAACCTAAATGATGGTCAATATTCAGGCAGGGAATGTTTAGCGCCCTCTGGCTCAGGATCGGCCCAAGGCGCGATGCCTCGCCGCAATCCAGATAAATGGCCGCGCAAGGCTTAAAGGGGATAAGCGCAAGATCTGTCCAGACCTTGCCCGGCAAAGGCATAAAATGCAGATATTCCGGGATGCCGCTTTCACTATAGAGAAGAAATTTCTTGCCCAAAGATTCAAGAATATAGCCCATTGCGGCCATTGAGCCCAGGGCGTCGCCATCGGGATGCAGATGAGCGCTGACCAGGATATTATCCAGGGGGCGAAGCTGCTCTGAAATGTTAAGCGCAGCCTTGCGGTATTGATCCGGCACTAGCTCAATCAGCGACATGAATTTCCAGTTGGCTCTCTGTCATTCTTTCAGGGCAAAGCGCTTCCATGGCAAGCGCACACTTGTCCATTTTGCTTCGCAAATGCGTTTCGCTATTGGAGAGCGAAGCCACGGCCAAGCGCAGGCGGGTAAGGCTGTTTTCGCTCCCGGCCTCAGCTATAGCCACATTGAAACGGTTGCGCGTTTTTTGTTTAAGGCTGTTGGCAATCCGGCGCTTGGCCTTGAGATTATCATTGCCATCCAGACTGAACTCAACCATCAGCACTGCCAAAAAAAGACTCATCTTTGCTTACCAGCACTAGCCGTCCGCAAGTGCAACGCATTTTTGCAAACAAGCCAACCCTACAGGCTTGCCGCCTCCTGGACTGTCTCAAAGGCTTCAATAATGTCAGCAATCTTGACATCATTGAAGTTTTCCAGGCCAACGCCACATTCGTTGCCTTTGAGAACTTCGCGCGCGTCATCCTTGAAGCGCTTGAGGGAGGCAATGCGCCCTGTATAGACCACTACCCCATCGCGCAAGAGCCGCACACCAGCATTGCGCGTAATTTTGCCATCGGCCACATAGGAGCCTGCAATATTGCCCACCTTGGGCACGCTGAAAATTTCACGCACTTCTGCCTGACCGAGATAAACTTCCCGCTGGATGGGCGCAAGCATCCCAGTCATGGCGCTCTTGACGTCATCCACAAGCTTGTAAATGATGTCATAGAAACGAATATCCACATTTTCGCGCTCGGCTATGTCCTTGATCTTCGCTGTCGGACGGACATTAAAGCCAATGATGATCGCCTGGGAAGCTGAGGCCAAGAGAATGTCCGATTCGGAGATGGCCCCTGTGCCGCCGTGGACAATGTTCAGCTTGACCTTGTCTGTACTCTGCTTGAGCAAAGCTTCAGTGATGGCTTCGAGGCTTCCCTGGACATCTGCCTTGAGAACCAGATTCAGGGTCTGGCTATCAGAATCCTTGGCTTTGGCAAGGAAAGTTTCCAGAGTTACCCGCGATTCAGAGGCAAGTTCGCGCTCACGAAGCTTGATTGCGCGCGAATCGGCAATCCGCCGCGCAAGCTTGTCGTCCGCAACCACAAGGAATTCTTCGCCAGCTTCTGGCACTCCCTCAAACCCCAGCACCTCAACGGGCATGGACGGGCCAGCTTCATTGACCTTGCGCCCCTGGTCATTGTTCAAGGCGCGCACACGGCCAGAAAAAGGACCGCAGACAAAATTGTCGCCATGGTGCAATGTGCCTTCCTGGATCAAAACAGTGGCGATTGGGCCTCTGCCTTTGTCCAGACGAGCCTCAACAATATGCCCGCGGGCAAATTTGTCTGGATTGGCCTTGAGATCCATGATCTCCGACTGCAGGGCAACCAGTTCAAGAAGGTCATCAAGACCTGCCCGCGTCTTGGCCGAAACCTTGGCCACAATAGTATCGCCGCCCCAATCCTCAGGCTGTAAGCCAATCTCAGCCAGTTCGCGCAGGACGCGATCTGGATCAGCGCCGGGCTTGTCCATCTTGTTCACTGCAACCATGATCGGCACATTGGCCGCCCGCGAGTGGCTGATGGCCTCCCTGGTCTGCTCCATGACACCGTCATCAGCGGCAACCACCAGGATCACCAGGTCAGTAACCTGTGCGCCACGGGCACGCATGGCTGTGAATGCCTCATGGCCGGGAGTATCAAGGAAGACAATTTCGCCGCGCTTGGTTTTGACGTGGTAGGCGCCAATATGCTGGGTAATGCCGCCAGCCTCACCGCTTGTAATATTTGACTGGCGAATGGCATCCAGAAGCGAAGTCTTGCCGTGATCGACATGGCCCATGATTGTAACCACAGGAGGCCGTGATTTGAGGCTCTCCGGGGCATCCGCCTCTTTGGGCGTAAGGAAATCCTCTTCGGCAAAGCCTGTTTTTTCCACTTCGTATTCAAATTCTGCGGCCACAAGTGTTGCAGTTTCAATGTCAAGAGACTGGTTTATGGTCGCCATAACGCCAAGACCAAAGAGAACCTTGATAATCTCGTTGGCCTTAAGTCCCATCTGGTGCGCCATGTCAGCCACGCGAATGGCTTCTGCTATGCGCAGTTTGCGCTTGGCTGCCTTGATGGGCTGCGTAACCTGAGGCTGAGCCACAGGCTTGGCAGACTTGCGCTTGGCCCTGTTGCGGTTGCGCGTAAGATTATCCTCATCGCCCTCGCGCCGCCCAAAATCACCCTGCTGAAAATCAACTGTCCGTCTGCCTTTAAGTCTTTTTTTCTTGCTCTGGCCTTCACGACCATCCGGGCTTTGCCCTGGGGCTGCTTGTGTAAAGCCTGGCTTTGACGCTTGCGCATAGCCTCCGGCGGTTGCGCCAGAGCGTGCGCCATTGCGGTAGCCAGGGCTTCCCGGTCGCTCAGCCCCTGGCCGAGTTGCGCCTGGCTGTCTTGACTCCTGCCGGTACGCTCCTTGACTGCGCCCTGGTGAGGCAGCAGCTTCAGTGCGGGGGCGGGAATCTGCCATTCCGGGGCTTGGCCTTGAAATCACGCGCACTTTTGGCGAGACCGCCCCGCCCTGCTCCCCGCGCTGTTTAAGATCCTCGTTTTCGCTACCCCGCGCTTCCTTATATAAGAGGGTCGGCGCTGATGAACCTTCGGGGCTTGCCGAGGCATCCGGGCGGGCATGCCGCGAAGGTTTGGCGCTTTTTTCATCCTGGCTGCTTACAGGGCTCTTTGACAAGACTTCTGCTTCTGGCCCTCGTACTGCATCGGTCTCGGGCTTATTCGGAGCCGCTTTTTGTTCCCTGGAAACTTCAGCCGCTTCGGAAGCTTCTTTGGGCGCGACTTTATCACTGATGGCTGACAGGATTGGGCTGATTCTGGGTTCAGAAGCCGCAAGCGACGGCTCATTTTTGCGATTTTCGTCTTTGGTGGCGCTTGGCTTAACTTCAGGGGCTGGCCTGCTGATTACCTTGGCGTCCACACTTGGCTGCCTGCCCCTGGGGCTTTTGGGCGGTCGAACTTTTGTGGCTTCAGGCGACTCCCCTTCCTTGGACGCCGAACTGGCCATACTCCCAACATTTTCGGACTCTTTGGATGCAAGGGGGGCAGAAGAAATTATTTCAATTTCAGAAGAAGCTGTGACAACAAGGCTTGTGCCTGTGTCCTGAACAGTCACTTCCTCAACCACAAGCGCGGCTGTTTCAGCAACACTTGCTGGCGTTTCCGTCGGGCCTTCCTTGCGTCTGCGCCGGACAATCACATTGGGCTGCACCGTGGTGCGCTCAACAGAATCTTCCTTGCGCGATTCAAAATGCCCGCGCAGGCGGCTCGCATCCTCAAGGCTCAGGAAGCCAGCTGTACTCTTGGCCGGAAGCCCAAGCTCTCGCAAAGCGCGAAGCATGTCCTTGCTTGGCACGTCAAGTTCAGTGAGAAGATCCTTGACCTTGATTTTTCCCTCTACCATACTGCCCCCATCCTGCCCAAATATTTGCCCGGCCACGCGCCTTTACGCATGAAAAGCGGCTTGCGCCCGATGCTTCGGCTTAAAACGGGCAAATTTACGCACACAATCAGGATCGGCACAAAGATACCAGCCCCGCCCAGGGCTTTTTTGTCCCGCATCCAGCGTCAAATTCAGTCCATCGGACAAAATATGCCGTGCAAGGCTGCCCTTGGCAAAGCGCCGCCGACAGATCACACAACTGCGCACAGGGCCTGCAATGGCTTGCGCCTCAGAATTGCGCATAGCTTTTTTCATCCGCATCTGAAATTGGCCTGTGCATCAAAATTCAGCGCTAATTCTCCGACTCAGCCGCTTGCGCGGACTGGCTTGCAGAATCATCCCTGGAAGATCCCTGCCCTTCACCGACAATTGGCGCGAGGAAATTAATGGCCTGGCGCAAGTCGGAAATACGCGCTGAGCTTAATGCCAGTTTATCCGCCAGTTCTTTATCGCCAGCAGCACGCAGGGCATCCAGGGAAGAATATCCAGCCTCAAGCAATGCCTCGATTGAGACTTCAGCCACACTGGCCAGTTGCTCAAGGCCGTGCCCAATGGCATTGGCCTCATTATAGCGCGATTCAGTGAAAATATCGACTTTCCAGCCAAGAAGGCGCGCAGCCAGCTTGACATTCTGGCCCTTGCGTCCAATGGAGTTTGTCAGCTGATCGTCCGGGACGATAACCTCTAGCAGGTTTTCCTCCTCATCGACCACGATGCGCGAAACAAGGGCCGGGGCCAGAGCATTGCGGGCATAAGTGGCAATTTCTGGACTCCAGACAACTATATCTATGCGCTCGCCATGCAATTCCTGGACAATATTCTGGATGCGTGAGCCGCGAACGCCAACGCAAGCCCCAACAGGGTCAACATCCCTCTCACGCGAGAGGACGGCCACCTTGGCCCTGGAGCCAGGGTCGCGCGCAACGCCCATAATCTGAACCACACCGTCATCCACTTCCGGCACTTCACGGCGGAAAAGCGCGGCCATATAATCGCGGTGCGAGCGGGAGATCACCACCTGCGGACCGCGGCCCTCCTTGCGCACATCAACGATCAACGCCTGAACACGGTCGCCACGCTTATAGTGTTCCCTCGGGATTTGTTCTTCTCTTGGCAGGATGGCCTCGGTGCGCCCCAGATTGACCACCCAGCCGCCCTTGTCGCGGCGCTGGATAATCCCAGAGACTATTTCGCCAACCCGATCTTTATATTCCTCGTAGATGATCTCCTGCTCGGCATCACGCATACGCTGGATAATAACCTGCTTGGCGGACTGGGCGGCAATGCGGCCCAAATCCTCCACCTTGACCCGAAAACCCATTTCATCGTCAAGCTGAACTGAGGGATCGTGCGCTCTGGCGTCGGCTAAGGCAATCTGGGTATTCTCGTTAGCCACATCGCCATCTTCAACCACAATCTTAAACTGGAAGACCTCTATGTCCCCCGTATCATCATTATAGGTAACTTCAACATCCATATCATCAGCAAAACGCCTTAAAACCGAGGTACGCACAGCTTCTTCCAATGTATCAATGAGCATATCACGATCCAGGCCCTTATCCTTGCTGATCTGGTCAATGGCCTTCTTCAATTCAAGATTCATGCTTGCCTCCGGCTGTCGCCCTGCGACAGATTTGGCTGAATGGCAGTTGTCGGAACAGACTTCTCAGAATTATTTTCCGAAATGATTTCCCGATTAACGTCCTTGGATTTTTTTCTGCGCGAAAGCCCCGCGCTTGTCTTCCCAGGTTTTTGGGGCTGGCGAAAGATCTCCACTCTCCTGGCGCGGCGTACTTGCGCCCAGGGGATGCGCACAGCTTCGCGGCCCTCAAAAATCACCTCGCCCTCAGCGGTAATATCGCAAGGCTCAAGGCTAAAGGTATTGTCGTCAAGCGCAAGCAGATGACCGCGCCAGTGTTTTCTGCCGGAGATTGCGCCTCTGGAACTGGCTTGCGCATCCTCAGCAAGTGGGCTTGCCAGACTGACTTCGATAATCTCGCCAAGATAATTTTTCAGCTGGCAAAGCTCAAAAAAAGGGCGCTCAAGGCCAGGACTAGAAATTTCCAGAGTCCAGGCTTGGGCGATTAAATTCTCCACTTCCATGGCCAGCCCCAACTGGCGTGAAACAGATTCACACTGATCGATGTTGACCCCATCAAGATAAAGCCTGACCGTAAGCCGCCCTCCAGGAACAAGCTCCAAGCCCCAAATTTTCAGACCTTGGGCATCTGCCAGCGGTTTGGCCAAGTCCAGAATTTTATCGTAAAGGGCTGAATCCGTCATTTTGTCCGAATAAGCAAAAAAAAAGGGGGCCTATTCGGGCCTCCCCAAAAAAAATCGAGGACGCAACATCTGCCAGGGCAGATGCCTGAATGGGTCTAGCTATAATGTTTAACCTGGCCTGTCAAGAAAAATACTTTTCGCTGTGCATTTTTTGCCAAGGAATTAACGGAAAAAAAGCCGCAGCAAAAAGATTGCCACGGCTTATGGGATCAATTTCAAGGCAAGCTCAGCTTGGCAAATCAATGCTCCCGAGGAGATGATCGAGATCAAGCAGAATCAGCAGGCGGTTGTCCAGCTTGCCAATTCCCCGAATATATTCGGAGCCGATTCCCGCAACAACTGGCGGCGGGTCCTCTACCGTGCTTTCAGGGATTCTCAGCACCTCCGAGACGCCGTCCACCAGAAAGCCGACTATTTTCTGATCAAGCTCCATGACCACAATCCGGGTATTGCTGTCCGGCTCAACCTGGGGCTTGTTAAAGCGCCGCCGCATATTGACCACAGGAATAACCTTGCCGCGGAGGTTGATGACACCTTCGATAAATTCCGGCGCCCGAGGAACCATGGTAATCTGCATCATGCGGATGATTTCCTGCACAGCCAGGATGTCCACTCCAAATTCTTCTTCCCCGATGCGGAAGGTGACGAGCTGAATACGGTCGTCATCATGCGGATCATGCGCCTGTACGCCTGCAAGCTGGGTCATCTGGAATCCTCCTTGCCGCCGGAATCTTGTTTTGCCAGTGGTGCTACGGTGTCATTAGGGCATATCGTCCTTGGGCGCAAATACTTAACCTGTATCGGCAAGATTTCCTGCTTTTAATCCAAGCTGCGCTTTCCAGCGCGGAAGGGCCGGATCGAGATCAAGGTAGCCTTTTGGCAGACGGGTTGGCCCAAGCCCTGGCAAAAGACGGCGCACATCGTCCAGAGTGCCTGTACGCGCAAGCCCTGGCAAATCCTGAATCGGACAGAGATCAAAATCATTTACAGACTGCATGACCATCAGCGGCAAGGAACGCAGGGCGGCTTCTAAGGCGGCGGTTGTGGAATTGGCCGCCCAGACAGTTGTTCCTTCGCTAAGCGCCAAAGCCATAGGCCCGGCAATCAGGGAAATGCGTTCAAAATCCGCGCCCAGAAGTTCGCGCAGGCATTTTTCCACCGGCAAATAGGGATGGGGCTTTACCAGGATTTGCCAGTCAGGCAAAAGCCCGGCTTTAAGGCATTCTGCAAACAGGCTTAAAAGTTCATCCGTCTCATCGCGAAAAAAGCTTGTCAGCAAGAGCAGGCACTTTCTGGACTTTGGACTAGCTGAAAGTCCGGCAAAATTTTCGGCTGCTTCCCGCGCCTTATCAGATACTTGCGTAATAGATTTTTTGGCCTCTGCAAGATAGAGATAGCGCAATGCTTCTACCTGGCCAAGAATGGCTTGCGGCACACCGGCATTGCGCCATTGCGCACAGGCCGAATCGCCATTGCCGCAAATTTTATCTGGCTGGAAAATGGCGCAATCAGTGCTTGCGAAAGTGCGCGGATCATCAAAATAGCGAAAGTCCGTTGGCCGGATTGAGGAGTGCTGCGCCCCGATAATCCTGCCTTGCTGTCCGGCTGGCACTTGTTTGCGGGCCGCGCAAGTCAGCATCCTTTCCCATGGGCAGTTTTCCAGAGGAAAGAGAATCCAGCGCTGAGGGCCAAGAAGACGCAAGTAATGTTCCATTGCCCTGTTTTGCAGACAGCGTTCAAGGCAGCGCCAACCCCTGAAAGATTCCGCCCAGTCTTTTTGGATATAAAACCAAAAATTTAGCTTTGATTCTTTAAGACAGGCCGCTTGGGCAGCTTTGCGTTCCAGAAGCAGACTGCGGCAAAAGAGTTTCAGCCAGCGTAGCCAGGAAAGCCAAAGATCTTTAGCGGATAAAAATTCTTCTAAATAATGAAAGGATAATCCGTCCCTGCCCTCGCGCTGAAAAAGATCGCGCAGGCTTATGCACTGGTTCAGGCTTAACTCAGGTGAGGGAAAACGAATAAAAAGCCAGTGGACAAAATGCGGGCCATGCGGATGCTCCCACGCGGCCTCATCATTCAGCGCATCATGCAGGCTTTCCCAATAGCGTGAACGAAAACGTCCTTCACCTGCGGCGTGAAGGTCAATATTGGGAAAATATGTGGCAATGAGGGCACTTTGGAAATGATCTTCAGCCTGTTTTTCATGGCGTCCGCACTCTCCAGGCAGCCTCTTTGGCTGAAAATCCTTACCCACAAAGGGAAGTTTGCGGCGCACAGTCCAAAACCAGTGGGCATAGCGTGCCATCGCGCGCAAGGGAGCTGGACAGGCTGCATAGAGTTTTTGCCCAAGGCTTGACTTGCCTTTCTCAGTATTGAAATCAAGGGCAGAAAAACGCATCCCGCTTCTGGCGCAAAATTGCTCCAGGGTCATGCGCAACTTGGCGTCCCCGCCCACAAGCTTCAAAGCAGTGCAGCCCTTTTCGCAAAGGATCAGCTCAAGGCAGCGCAGTTTATAGATCGGATAAAGATTGGGCGTCATCTTTGGATGGCGCTCATAGATGAGTGAGCACCACCACATAGAGAGTTCGCTCCCGGCCTTGAGTTGCGTTTGCAGATCGCTTTTTCTCCCGGAAAAGGTTTTGAGGGGAAGATAGCCCATTTCATAAGCCCAGGCTTCATGCTCTGCGCGAATGGCTAACAAGCGCTTATTCAGTTCAGCAGGAATGGAAATTTCGCCCTTGGGCACTTTCAAAAGATTCCAGTGCGCCCTAATTTGCACAGCCTGATTTGAATCCGCTTCCCCTGCCTGACCGTCCTGCAAAAGCGCTTCTGGCTGGCTGCCCATATCTTTTGGCAATTTTGCCTGCGCAAAATCCCCGGCCAGCAAGACAAGCTCAAACCTCACGCAAAAACCTCTTGATGGTTTGCCGCATAAGTCCGAAAAGCCCCGGCAATGGACTCTTGGTATGGCGCACGCAATACGCCGCACTCGGTGATAATTGCGCTGATCAGCTTGTTGGGCGTAACATCAAAAGCAAAATTGAGACCCTCCACACCCTCTGGCGCAATTCGCACCCCGGCCAGCGTGGTTACTTCTTCGGATTTGCGCTGTTCAATAGGTATGGCAGAACCCTCGGCGATTTCAGGATCTATTGTCGATAGCGGTGCGGCAACATAAAAGGGAATATCAAAATAGGCGCAACTGACTGCAAGGCCCAAGGTGCCAATTTTATTGGCCGTATCGCCATTGGCGGCAATGCGGTCAGCGCCGACAATCACAGCGTCAACCATGCCCCTCTGCATCAAAAAAGCTGCGGAGCTATCCGAAGCCAGGCGCACTGGAATTTGCTCCTGGATAAGCTCCCAGCAGGTAAGCCGCGCCCCTTGCAAGAGTGGGCGCGTCTCATCAGCAATTACACTTATTTCCTTGCCTTGGGCTTTAGCAGCCCGAAGCACTCCAAGCGCTGTGCCATAGCCTGCTGTGGCCAGGGAGCCGGCATTGCAGTGGGTGAGTATACGCGCACCGCTTTCAAGCAGGCCCGCGCCATTGAAGCCAATGGCCTTGCAAATTGCAATGTCCTCTGCCTCAATTTGCTGGGCCTCAGCAATAAGCAGGCTTAGGAGATCTTTGCTGGCAATCCTGCCATCATCATTGGACTGCCAGTATTTGTGCATGCGCCTGACCGCCCAGGCCAGATTAACTGCTGTGGGCCTTGCGGAAGATATGCGCTCAAGGCTTTTTTTCAGATCAGTGCGCCAGTCGCCACTGTGGGCAAGCTCCTTGAGTGCCAGGCAGACCGCATAAGCTCCTGCAACGCCTATGGCTGGCGCACCCCTCACCGCAAGAGACTGAATTGCGGCAATCAGATCGTCAACGCCTGAACAAACGAGAAGCTTCTCAGTTTCAGGCAGGAAGCGCTGGTCGAGAAGGTGCAGTTCCAGAGCATTGGCATCAAAATAAATGTGCTTCTGCAAGGTGCAAGCTCACTGGCGTGGAATGTTCAGGCCGCGCAGAGCAGCCAGCCTGGGATCGGCTGCATCGTCTTGGCAACTGCATGAGCCTAGATTCAGGTTAAGCCCGCATTTGGGGCATAGCCCTTTGCACTCCTCCCGGCACAGTGGGCTTACTGGCAAGGCCAGCATGAACTGCTCCCAACATACCGCGGCAAGGTCAAGCATCGGGGCGTGCTTTTCAAAAACTATCAGCGCTTCATGCTCCACCAGGTCTCCATCCCGAGCCTGGGGACTGCCTTCCTCAGCCGGAATGGCCTCGAACTCGTCAAATCTGCTGTTCAGCTCAACCCTGGCATCTTCCGCACAGCGATTGCATGGCAGAATTACCGCTCCCTGAATTTTGCCGCGCACAAGACAACCCTGGTCAGCGGCCTGGACATGGATTTTGGCCTGAATTGGCTCAACAATCCGGCAATCCATCTTGAATTCCCTAAGCGGCTCCAGCCAGATTTCCTGCTCCCCAAGATCAAAATCCTTGCCGTCAGGCGGCAGATCATTGATCGAAACAAGATACTTGTTCATAGCCCTGCTCCCTATTAATAGTTATTGCCCGCTTAAAACCAGTGCGCCAGCCATGCCCAGAAAAATCACTCCAGCGCAACGGTTGAGCATAAGCTGCCCTTGGCGCGAAGAATTAAACCAATTTGCCAAGCGGCCGCCCAGAAAAGCTACGCAGAAAAAAACAATCAGGGTTGCAATGATAAAGAGCAAGCCCAAAAAAGTGATCTGCAGCCCAACGCGCCCTTTGGCCGGATCACAGAATTGTGGTAAAAATGCCAGAAAAAAGAGGCAGACCTTAGGGTTGGTGATGTTCATCACAATGCCGCGAACATAAAGCGTCCGAAGCCCGGGAAAAGGCGCGGACTCATTAGTATGCGCCAGCGTGGCGCTTGCGCGAAAAGCGCCCCAGGCCAGATAAAGCAGATAAGCGCAGCCAAAACACTTGAGAATCAGAAAGGCCACGGGCGAAGTCTTAAAGATTACAGCCACGCCCAAAGCCACGGCAAGAGTCTGGATGCAAAGGCCGCTGGCAAGACCAAGAGTTGTAACAATCCCGGCTCTAGCCCCATAGACGGCGGATTGTGTAAGCACAAAAATATTGTCCGGCCCGGGCGCAAGCGCAAGCAGGATGGCTGTGCCAAAAAAGGCCAGGGCAACCTCAAGGCTTAGCATTACAGATCCCCCGAGACAGGAGAAGCTGAAACTTCCTCTGCCGCTTCTGGCTCTTAACCTTGCGCTCCAGGCTCAAGGCAGTGCGTTTATCCTTGCAGCCAACGGCAGCGCACAGCCTTACCGGGCGCCGCCCTGAAGTATAACGCGCTCCGCCAGGCAAAAGCCCGTTATGCTGGTCAAGCCTGCGCGAAAGATTGCTGGTTATGCCGCAATAAATTGTGCCATCGGCACATTCCAGCAGATAGACCAGCCAGGAATTGTCCTTAAATTGCAGGGCAGGAGTTTCAGGCATGAATTCAGGAGGCAAGCCAGGAAGTGAGCAAAAAGGAGACAAGCCAGTTCCCAACCCTCCAGGGCCAGGGATTGACTGGCCTTGCATCAATCATCTGGCGCATGGAGCGCAGAGAGCCAATTATTGCTCCAATGGTATAAAAAAACATGAAGCCGATTGCGGCCAAAAACCCAAGCTGAAAGAGGCAAACGCAAAAAATGCCCAGAGTTATGCACGGCGAAAGGCAGGCGTTCTGATTCTGGCTTGTGACCGTCCAGATCCGCCCAAAGCCATTGTCGGCAAAAGCGCCGGTTCTGCTGTGGGCAGAGTAGGAAGAATCAGTTCTCCAGCCCCTTGAATTATATTCATCTGGCTGAATAATTTCTGGCTCCAGGACATCTCTTGAGCCTGACGAAGCATTATCCCTTCGCTTATCTTCATCCATTCTGGCAGCTACCTGGCTGGACGGCCTTTCTGGCTCAATGGACATTCAGCCTCCTGAGATTTTTGATTCTTGCGCGCCATGGCGCAAGCATAATCCATAAAGCCCCGCCTTGCAAAGCGGCATGGCTCTGGCTATGCTAGGCCCGGCATAAGCCTTGTTTTATGCCAGCTACCTTAGGAACAAAAATTTTTTTTGCTAGCCTCAAAAGTTCTAGCAGCAAGAGGTTTTAAGATGAAAAAGCTCTGGCTCTCAGCACTTGTTATCTTTGCCACTCTCACCATTTTCGGAATTAACGCCCATGCCGCCGCGTCCTCCGCAGCTACGGAAAAAATTCTTACAGATGCCTGGACTGCATACAATATTGGCAACTACCAAAAAACCCTGCGCTTGATAGAGCCGCTTGCAGCCAACGGCAACCCCCGTGCCCAGGTCATGCTAGGACGCTGTTATGAAAATGGCCTGGGCGTCAAGCAGGATTCAGCAGTTGCAGCCCAGTGGTTTCAACTTGCCGCAGAACAGAATGACAGCGAAGCCCAGGTTCTCCTGGCTTATTGCTACCAGGCAGGGGTTGGTGTGCCCAAAGATCCCCGCGAGGTGATGAACCTGATGACCCGCGCGGCCGAACATGGCAATGCCGAGGCCCAGTTTAACCTTGCGCTCAACTATAGCCAGGGGATCAACGGCGCAAGCAAAAATGAACAGGAATGTTTTCGCTGGGCGAGCAAATCTGCTGAACAGGGTTATGCCCAGGCGGAGCGCCTTCTTGGAGCCTGCTACCAGTATGGCTTTGGCGTTGAGGCCAACCAGGAAATGGCCAATGCCTGGTATGCCAAGGCCGAGGCCCAGGGGCTAAACCGCGAGGGCAGCATTTTCAGCAATGTTACCCAGTACACCTATCCATCGGAAGGTCAGACAGGCAATTAAGCGACTTTGTCGGATACTTATGTTCTCAAGGATTCCCAGGGGGAGGCCATGATTCAGATTTCCACGGAGCAATGGATCGCAAGGGGACAAGACCAGCTTCTTTCGGCCCAAGAGGCCAAGGCCCAGGGCATTGATCCTGAAAAAGCGCGTAATAATACCCTCGCCGCTGGTATTCTTGCTGCCCATGACCAAGGAGCGACAAGCCCGGGGCGGCTCTCGATCAAATTTGATTCCCTGGCATCTCACGACATTACCTATGTGGGAATCATCCAGACTGCCCGCGCTTCCGGCATGAGCCAGTTCCCCCTGCCCTATGTCCTGACCAACTGCCACAACAGCCTTTGCGCTGTGGGCGGTACAATCAACGAGGATGACCATAGCTTTGGCCTTTCTGCGGCCATGAAGTATGGCGGAATTTTTGTGCCGCCGCATCTTGCCGTTATTCATCAATATGTGCGCGAAATGATGGCCGCGCCAGGCCAGATGATTCTTGGCTCAGACAGCCACACGCGCTATGGGGCGCTAGGCGTGCTTGGCGTAGGCGAAGGCGGCGGCGAACTGGCCAAGCAGTTGCTCGGAGAGCGTTGGGAAATTGCCGCCCCGGAAGTGCTTCTTGTCTGGCTTGAGGGGAAGCCGCAGCCTGGCGTTGGCCCTCAGGATGTGGCGCTGGCGCTGATTGCCCAAGTCTTCAAAAACGGCTTTGCCAAGAACAGGATTCTGGAATTTCATGGCCCGGGCCTGGCATCGCTTTCCATGGATTTTCGTCTGGGCATTGATGTGATGAGTACAGAAACTGCCTGCCTATCCTCAATCTGGAAAACAGACTCCACAGTTGCAAAGTGGCTTGAAAAGCATGGCCGGGGCGAGGACTACAGGGAATTGGCCCTAAAAGAGCCTGCTGCTTATGATGGCCTTATCCGCATTGATCTGGGCAAAATTGAGCCAATGATCGCCCTGCCTTTCCATCCAAGCAACGCTTATCCCATCCGCGAATTTCTGGCCCATGCAAGTGAACTTCTAGGAGGGGTGGATGCCGAGGCCCAAAACCTCTTTGGCAACGCGGGCAAGGGGCTGAATCTGAGCGCAAAAATCCGCAACGGCGCGGTTGTGGCTGATCAGGGAATCATTGCCGGTTGCGCTGGCGGAACTTTTGAAAATATCAGCCTGGCCTCGGCAATTCTCGGCGAATGGCGCGGGCAGAACCCTGCTTTCAGCTTTGCGCTCTATCCGGCAAGCGTCCCAGTGGCCGCAGCCCTGGTCAACAATGGCGCGACTGAAAGGCTGATGACCCTAGGCGCAATTGTGCGCACAGCCTTTTGCGGGCCATGCTTTGGCGCAACCGATACCCCGGCGCATGGGGCTTTCTCCATCCGCCACACCACACGCAATTTCCCCAATCGCGAAGGCTCCAAACCAGGCGAAGGCCAGGTCAGCGCAGTCGCGCTGATGGATGCCCGTTCCATTGCCGCCAGCGCGGCCAATGGCGGCAGAATCACAGCGGCTACGGATCTCGACTGGTCTGCGCCCGAACTCAACCCTAAGCTTGATTATCACTTTAACCCCATCACCTATCAAAAAAGGGTTTATAACGGTTTTGGCAAGCCAAGGCCGGACACGCCGCTGGTTCTTGGGCCAAATATTGCCGACTGGCCGCCCATGCAGGCCCTGCCGGAACATCTTCTCCTGGAAATCGCAGCTGTAATCAACGATCCCGTTACTACTACTGACGAACTCATTCCCTCAGGAGAAACATCGGCCCTGCGCTCCAATCCCTTAAAACTTGCGGAACATACACTTGAGCGCAAAGACCCTGGCTATGTGGCGCGGGCAAAAAAAATAGCCGCGCTGAACAAGGAAAGACTGCAAAAGCAGTCCGACCCGGAGCTTCTGCAGAAAATCACGGCTATCTGCAAGATCTGCGAAAATCAGCCCAATGTTGGCGATATTCTGGCAGAGGCTGAGCCATTGCAAATGCTTGGTCTCGGTAGCGCCATTTTTGCGCTCAAGCCTGGGGACGGCTCTGCCAGGGAGCAGGCGGCCTCCTGCCAGAAAATTCTCGGCAGCTGGGCCAATCTCGCGGCGGAGTATGCCACAAAGCGCTATTTCTCCAACCTGATCAACTGGGGCATCCTGCCATTCAGCGTCAAGGCGGAACTAGGCAAGGATCTCGCCAATGGCGATTATCTGATCATTCCGCACATTCGCAGCGCCGTGGCTGAGGGGCGCGAAATCATCCTCGCCGCGCTGGTGCATGAAAACGCGGAAAAGCCCTGGGCGGAACAGATTGGCCTGATGCTCAAGGGCTTAAGCCCCAAAGAACGAGAAATTCTCCTTGCGGGCGGCCTGATCAATTATTACCGCGATAAAGGCGTCAAATAAACAAGACTCAGGCTTCAATAAAAACGGCGTGAACCAATTCGGATACACGCCGTTTTGCGTGCGTATGCAATAAGCCTCTTAGCGTCAGGCTTGGCTTGCGCTCATCTGGCCAGGCGCAAAAATCATCTGGAGATTCCGGCTATGAGAGAGAGAGAGAGAGAGAGAGAGACTAACAAGCCGGATTGTTCTCTGGTATTTGCCGATCTTCTATACTTTCTGCTTTTTCCTGGGCAGTTTTTTACAGCTTCATTATTTCGTCCTTAATGACTGGGATTTTAGTTACTTTCTGACACAAGCTTGGCGCGTAGGCCAGGGAATTGACTGGAATGTGCCTTTTGCAGAGGCAGTGGATGGCGCTCCATTTTATGCGCACCATTTTACGCCACTTTCGGCCCTGCTTGCGCCAATTCTGCGGGTTTTCCCTTCCGAATACACCTTAAGTGCCATCCATGCCCTGAGCGTAAGCTCCGTGGCCTTTCTTCTGCCAAGGATCATCCGGCAAATTTATGGCACAGATATATATACCGACAAAGCCGAATATAATGCCTGGCTGTGGACAAGCGCCTGCATCCTGGTGATCTTCTTTTTCTACCGCCCCTTTATCGCCGCATGGAGCCGGCAGATGCACTATACAACAATCGTCACGCCTTTTTTGGCCCTAGGCATCCTCTGCCTGCACAAAAGGCTTCGGCTTTGCGCCATTAGCTGTGCGTTCATGCTCTGCCTGGGGCAGGAGCGGGCCTCGGTTGCTGTATTTGGGCTTGGACTCTATGCCTGGCTGCTTCTGGGCGAAAGGCGCATGGGCGTATTCTTCTGCGTCTTAAGCCTGCTCTGGTTTTTTTGCGCCACCCAGATCGCATTGCCCTGGCTGCGCACTTATGCAGGGGTCGCAGATACCACATACCCTTTTTTACAGCGACTTGGGATAACTATCGCGTGGCCGGAAAAACTGGCCTATCTCTTTTGGCTTTGCGCTTTTTCCTGTTTTCTTCCATTCTGCGGCAAAAAGGCTTTAAAATGCGCCGCCTGTGCCATCCCGACAACCAGCTTGAGCCTGCTCTCACGTGCGTCAGGATTGTACGACATGCGCGGGCAATATGACGACCTTGCTTCGATCTTCCTGCTTTTATCAATGGCCTATGGCATGCGCTGGCTACAGAAGAAATCGCCATCCTTTGCCTGGCTTCGCTCCTGGCAACGCCTTTTTGGCATCGGAACTTGCACTTATGCGCTGATCATTCTTTTGAGTACATCGGGCTGGTACACCCCGCTACTCACTTGCGGAAGGCTGCTTAGTTCAGAGCAAAAATCAAAATTTGATTTGCTGAATACTGAACTTGCGCGTTTCAAAAGCATCATTCCAGAGAATGCCCGGCTTTACGTCCAATCAGGGCTTGGCCCGCGCCTTGCGCTCTATAATGGACGCACACTTTTAACCGCCAGGGAACTTAATAGCCCTCTCTCCAATTCCATTATTGTTCTTTCTCCTTTGGCTGGAGATTATCTCCTCAATGCCAAAATTTCCGAAGCCATCAAAAAGGCCGAAGCACACCCGAACCTTGTGCGCCTTGGCAATCAGAAAGATTTATATATTTTTGTGAGCAAAGACCTTGCTGATAAAACCGCCCAATTTTAGTCCAAAGAAGATGGAGGGGAATTTTAGCACTTATGCCATTAGGGCAGTAGTTCATTGGCAAGACGGCCAGAGACAAACGCTACCCTGACGCAAGCCCCAATGAAAGCCCAGTCATCCCCAGGGCGTACCTGCCATTGATGGTCAGCATCCGAATCAGCGCTTGCGGCGGCAACCCGGACTACGACGCAAGAGAAAGCTTATTCGCGCAGGGAAAGGTTAGTGTTAAAACCAAAGCCCTCTGTGCCGACGAATAAGCCAATGCGCTGTCAATAATGCCAACGCATTGCCAGCCCTGTCTTGCCAGGGCCTCCTAAAAGGCATACAAGCCCTTATGGCTTTTTTTCTTGCACCGGCCTGGGCCGAGGGCCTGCGCCGCGCACTTCCGATCACCCTTGGCTATGCGCCAGTGGGCTTTGCCTTTGGCGTTCTGGCTGTGAAGAACAATATCCCCCCTGGCCTTGCCGTGGCCCTGGCTGTGCTGATGTTCTCCGGCTCAGGGCAATTCGTCTTTGCCAGCCTCTGGGGGGCAGGGGTAGGAGCGCTCTCGCTCAGCTGCGCTGTGGGCATCGTCAATTTGCGCTATCTTTTGATGAGCGCCGCCGAAGCGCCCTGGCTTACTGCTGTGCCGCGTTTCAAGCGCTTTCTCCTCGGACTTGGACTTACGGACGAAACCTTTGCCGTGCATGTCACGGCGCTTCAGGCTGGCTGGCCGCTGAACACCGCCACCATGTTTGTCTGTAACGCAACAACGCATCTTTCCTGGATTTTTGGCTGCGCCGTTGGCGCTTTTTGCGGCGGCCTGGTTGACGATACGCGCCCTCTGGGCCTGGATTTCGCCATTACGGCCATGTTTCTAGCCCTGCTCATTCCGCAGTGCGCCACACGCCTGCATCTTCTGGTTGCTATTTTCACGGCTTCGCTATCCATTGCGCTCAAGGTTTCGGGCATGAGCCAATGGAATGTGGCACTGGCAACAATTCTCGGCGCAAGCCTGGGCCTTATTCTTAGCCTGCGCGGCCCATTTGCCTCCAAAGCCGACCCGCCAAGAAACAATGAAGTGGCAAAGGCAAGCCCATGACAGCCGAAACACAGATTTCCGGCTTGGGCCAGGGCCTTCTGCTCTGCACCCTGGGCAGTGTGCTGGTGACTGTTCTGCCCAAGGTTCTGCCGCTGACTTTTCTCAAGGGCGACAGGCTTCCGCATCTTCTGCGCCGCTGGCTTGATTTCGTGCCCGTGGCCGTAATGGCCGCTCTGGTTGGCCCGGACATCTTTATCTATCAGGGCCAGTTCAACCTTGGCCCTGGCAATCTTTTTTTAATGGTTTCCATCCCCACTGCGCTTGTGGCCTGGAAAAGCAGCAACTACTTCCTGACCATTGCCGTGGGCATTGGCCTAGTAATTGTGGCAAGATATTTTGGCCTGAATTGAGGCAAGTCTGAGGTAAGCTTATGGATGGAAAAGCTTTGGTGATCTTTTCCGGCGGACAGGATTCCACAACCTGCCTGGCCTGGGCTCTTGCCAGATGGCCGGAGGTGCAGACCATCGGCTTTGGCTATGGACAGCGCCACGGCATTGAAATGTACTGCCGCGGCAAGGTACTTGACGCCATGCGCCAGCTGAAAGCCGAATGGAACAACCGCCTTGGCCCAGACTGGGTTAGCGAGATCACCCTGTTCAAAGAGCTTGGCGGCACGTCCCTCACCGAAGAACAGGAAATCCGCCTCCTGGAGTCGGGCCTGCCCAACAGCTTTGTGCCCGGGCGCAACCTCTTTTTCATGCTGGCAGCAGCCGCCTATGCCTACCGCCAGGGCATCAGCGATCTTGTGCTTGGCGTCTGCGAGACTGATTTTTCCGGCTATCCCGACTGCCGCGAGGAGGCAGTTCAGGCCATGCAGGCGGCCCTGAATATTGGCATGAACAGCCAGTTTTGCCTGCATACGCCCCTGATGCACAGGAGCAAGGCTGAAACCTGGGCCTTGGCCGATGAACTTGGCGGCCCGGCCTTTGTCAAGCTGATTTTAGAGCAGACCCATACCTGCTACCTGGGCGAGCGCGGCAAGCGCCACGCCTGGGGCTACGGCTGCGGCGACTGCCCGGCCTGTCATCTCAGGGCCAAGGGCTGGCAGGATTATCTGACCAAAAGCAATGATGGCCTTTGCAGTTAAGGAAATCTTCTACAGCCTCCAGGGCGAAGGGCATGAGCGAGGTCGAGCGGCGGTCTTTTGCCGCTTTGCAGGCTGCAACCTCTGGAGCGGGCGCGAGCTAGAGCGCCCGGAGGCGCAATGCCGCTTTTGCGATACCGATTTCACCAGCCAGGCATCCTCGGGCGGAACTTTTGCCGATGCCGAGGCCCTGGCCGAAGCTATCTGCGCCTGCTTTCCCAAAACAGCACGGGAACTGCAAATGGCGTCCGGGGCGCAAAGTTACCGACCCTACACCATCCTCACGGGCGGCGAACCTGCCTTGCAGGTCACAGAAGCACTGGTCATGGCCCTTAAAAGCCGCGGCCTCACTGTGGGCATTGAGAGCAACGGCACCCTGCCCCTGGCCTGCGGCCTGGACTGGATCTGCATCAGCCCCAAGGCCGGAACAAGGCTAGTTCAGCGCAAGGGCAACGAGCTTAAGCTGGTCTGGCCGCAAGCTGGGCTTGACCCGCTTGAACTGGAGAGCCTTGATTTTGAATATTTTTATCTCCAGCCGCTATATTCTGCTGATCCCACCGCCCGAGAGACCGCCTTGCGCCAGTGCCTAGCCTTTTGCCTGGCAAGGCCGCTCTGGCGCTTGAGCCTGCAAAGCCATAAATACCTTGGGATTCCCTGAGCATGGACAGGCAGCAAGCCCACATCCCGCCGCCAGGCAAGCGCTGCGCTCGGCTGCTTGTGCGTCTGGCAGCGGAAGATCTGGCCCTCTTTCGCTTCCTCCTCGAAGGCTATGACAATCTGGCCTATTTTACGGTGCTTGAGCGCAGGCCAGCACTGCTCAAACTTGTCTGCGCACAAGAAAGCCTTGCCGCCCTGCGCGGTGCGCTCTCCGAAATCAGCCAGAGCCTGAGCCTTAGGATAGAGGAGTGGCCTTTCCCGCCTCTAGAATCAGCTTAATAATCTCCCCTTCCCCTTTTTGGCACGGGCTTTGCTCTATACTTAGCATGGGCCGCGCAAAATCGCCAGGCCCACGGGCATAAAAGCAGCGCCAGTCCCGCAGAGGCCCGAGATGGGCGGAATTGGCGAAAAGATAGCAGACTAAGCCAAGGGAGATGTTCTTATGACAAGCTTTATTTTCTGGATGATATTTATACAGGTGAGCATTTTTTTTATAGTCCTGGGCCTCGTCTTTGCCTGGTTTTTTAACAGCATCTTCCGCATGCAGCCGGCCATGAGCAGGATTGCAGGCCGCAAGCGCTTCCGCGCACGCCGCCCGGCGCCAATTCAGAACTAAGCAGATTGGAAACTAGCCGGCTAACTCAGAGACTAAACTTCAAGAGGAACTGACAATGAACAGCAACTCATCAAATACACATTGGGAATTCTGGCTGGCAATGTTCTGCATCTTCACACTTCTCGGCGCAAGCCTCTGGTTTGGCCTGGCAGTAAACAAGGCCAATGCCCAGGAAACAGTGCAGAAGCCCAGGCTCATTGAGCGCCTGGCCTCCCCTGCGCCTGGCATCCCCGGCACTGTTGAACAGCTCCAAGCTGTAGCGCTTATTGAGGATGTTCCCGAGAATGCGGCCCTGGCAGCCAGCCTTGGCGCGGCTATGGCCGATGAGTTTTATGGGCCGCTTGGCGCGGTGAACATGCCTCTGGCTGAAATCATGCTTTTGACCAAGGACGGCCCAAAGTGCGGCATAGCCAGCAGCGAAACTGCCGATCTTGGCGCAAGATCCGCCCGAGACTGCCTCTAGGCCAGAGTCCGGCCCAACCCAATCAACCAATGCCAACAAATCCGCGGCAGGCCAGGGCCTCTCGCGGATTTTAACTTCATCGGAATTATCTTCTATATGAGACTTCGATGTCATCCCAGCGTGGAACATCCAGCCTTATGCCATAAAATTTTTCATAGCTGCCAAGAAATTGCTGCCGCCATTTACCCGCAATATTATGCGTGTCTGTATTCCTGAATACGGTTTCTTCCATGGCAGCAATAAAATCCTCCATCTTCCTGAACATGGGATAGACGTTCTGCTGAGATCTGTACCACACGCCTGGACGGATTTTATGAATAACATTACGCTTGATCTGCAGATTTAAAGGCCAATCCTCCATGCGCCGTGTAATTTCCCAGACTTTTTTCAACCATAGATCCTTGATTGTCACAACTCCATTTTCATCCATATCGTAGCCAAAAATCAGATAGTCAACGTCAAGCATATAGGGTTTATCAATTATTTCCCGCGCATACATCTTAAAATCAGCTATATCAAATCCTGGTGTCTGCTGTCGGTTAAATGCCTTGACCTCTAATAAGTCTTTTGTCCTATTGCTGGGGTTCAAAAAAAAATCAGGCGGCATCTGGCTATTATCATTCAGGGCATAACTGATCCCGCGCTTATCAAACCAGCCGCGCAACCATTCCTGAACGATATTTCCGACCACATCCTTTTGCAGCACAATAATGCTGACATCTCCAAAACTAAAACTGATCTGACCCTGCATTTCAAGAATTTTATCTTCATATATCAGCATCTTATATAAATCTTGACTGCGCAAATTCATATTTCACAACGTTTTTAGTGCATTTCAAATACACGTTGAACAACTTCTGAAACCACTGGTACAACAACTGTATTGCCAAGTAAATCATAACCTAAATTTTTTTCAATATTCAGTTTGAAATCATCAGGAAAGCCAAAAAGCCGCAAACCCTCTCTTAAAGATAAATTACGTATTCCATCTCCGTCTATGACATATAGATGCTGCATATCCATTGCAACAAGGGTAGGAGCAATATCTTTTCTGCTCATAATCTTATTTATTTCAAAAGACTTTTTACCGGTAACAATATTGAATCCCTTGGGAAGGGCCGGATCAAAAACCCTCCGCGATCCCACTTTTCTCTTTGGCGGCTCTAAGCGCAAATATTTTTTCTGAACAAGATCATCAAGCATGGCTTCAAGCTCAGGATGTTCAAAAAACGTCCGGATATGCTCAATTGTCAGTGGCATGCCATCCATCCAGTCAATGCCATACTCCATGGCCCACTTCTTCTTGCGCCTTTCCTTAAGCATCATGTTAAGAAGCTGCTTTTGTGCTTTGCTGACACCCCCTTTAAGTTCTATATCCCAACTATGAATATTATTAAGACCTCCCCGTTTGTCTTTAATTGCTTTTCCGTCCAATTCTTCAAGGGAGTAATGGGCAAGCAGGTTATCAATAAATGGTGAACTGGCGGTTTCAATGCCTGTTTCAAGAATGTCACCAAGATTTCTTGAGGATCGATTAAATTTGTCAATATCAGGATAGAATTGATTGTGCCCAACAATATAAATACGTTTCCGTTCCTGCGGCACCCCAAAATGCTTGGCGTTAAGCACTTTCCATGAAACTTTATAGCCCAGCGCCTCAAGATGCTCCAGGATAACAGAAAGAGTCCTGCCAGTCTTGGCTTGCGAACTTTCTCGATCGTGTGTCACAAGACCCTCGACATTTTCCAGCAAAAATCCCATGGGTCTCTTTTCTTTCAGAATTCGTTCAACTTCAAAAAACAGTGTTCCCCTTGTATCAGAAAATCCCAGCCTTTTGCCAGCAGATGAAAATGCCTGGCATGGAAATCCGGCCAGAAGAAAGTCAAAGTCGGGGATGCCTTGCGCAGGAATCTGCGTAATGTCACCATGTATTTTTTCACCTGGATAATTTTGCGCCAGAATCTCCACCGCATGCGCTTTGATCTCTGATGAAAATACACATTCCGCGCTTATGCCTTTTTTGGCGCAAGCAATTTCCAGCCCCTTGCGGATGCCCCCGATACCCGCAAAAAGATCAATAAATCTTATATGGCTTTGCATCTTTTGCACCTGAAAAATTTCTTAGCCCCCCTGTTTCTGCTCCAACTTGGCCCAGCTGTCGCGCAAGGTTGCCGTGCGGTTGAAAACGGGCTTGCCTGGCTGGCTGTCCTTATCCTTGCAAAAATAGCCCAAGCGCTCAAACTGCACGGTTTTGCCTGGCTCAATTTCCGCCAGGGCAGGCTCCAGCAGGCCCTGGCTCACGCGCAGCGAATCGGGATTGAGATTGGCAAGAAAGCTCTGGCCCTCGGGCACATTTGCCGGATCGGGCACGGCAAAAAGCTGCTCATAAAGGCGGATCTCGGCCGGAATGGCTTCTTTTGCCGAAACCCAGTGCAATGTGCCCTTGACCTTGCGCCCGTCCGGGGCGTTGCCGCCGCGGCTTTGCGGGTCATAGACGCAGCGCAGTTCGATCACATTGCCTGCTTCATCCAGCACAGCCTCGCGGCAGGTTACCAGGTAGGCATAGCGCAGGCGCACCTCTGCCCCCGGGGAAAGACGGTGAAATTTCTTTGGCGGCTCAAGACGAAAATCATCGCGCTCAATATAGATCTCGCGGCCAAAGGGCACCTTTCGGTTGCCGTAGCTTGCGTCCTCCGGATGCCAGGGCATCTCCAGATCCTCTGTCTGGCCCTCGGGATAATTCTCAATGACCAGCTTGATCGGATCAAGCACGGCCATGCCGCGCGGGGCAACCTCATTCAGGCGCTCACGGATGCAGTGTTCAAGCAGGCCATATTCCACAGTGGAATCGGCCCTGGCCAAGCCAATGCGCGCGCAGAACTCGCGCAGGGCCTCCGGCGGCACGCCGCGGCGGCGCAGGCCGCTTAGGGTAGGCATACGCGGATCGTCCCATCCACGCACATATCCGCCCTGGACAAGCTCAATCAGCTTGCGCTTGGAGAGGACGGTATAGCTGAGGTTAAGGCGGGCAAACTCAATCTGCTGCGGATGATAGACGCCAAGGCTGTCCAGCACCCAGTCATAAAGCTCACGGTTATTGGCAAATTCCAGGGTGCAGAGCGAGTGGCTGATGCCTTCGATGGAGTCGGAAAGGCAGTGCGCATAGTCGTATAGGGGATAGATGCACCACTTGTCGCCAGTGCGGTGATGACGGGCGTGGCGGATGCGGTAAAGAGTGGGATCGCGCATGACCAGATTGGGCGCGGCCATGTCGATCTTGGCCCGAAGCACACGGGCGCCATCGGGAAACTCGCCCGCACGCATCCGCCGGAAAAGATCCAGATTCTCGGCTACCGAGCGCGTGCGCCAGGGGCTTTCGCGCCCTGGCTCAGTGAGCGTGCCGCGATAGGCGCGAATCTCCTCGGCCGAAAGATCGTCCACATAGGCCAGGCCAAGCTCAATAAGCCGCTCGGCATATTCGTAAAGACGCTCAAAATAATCCGAGGCAAAGAACTCACGCTCATCCCACTTGCCGCCAAGCCAGGCCACATCGCGGCGGATGGAATCAACATATTCGCTCTCTTCCTTGCTTGGATTGGTATCGTCAAAGCGCAGGTTGCACAGCCCGCCAAATTCGCCAGCCACACCGAAGTTAAGGCATATTGACTTGGCATGACCAAGATGAAGATAGCCGTTAGGCTCAGGGGGAAAGCGCGTGTGCACCGCGCCGCCAAAGCGCCCGGAACGATTGTCCTCGTTAATGCGCTGGCGAATAAAATCACTGCCCTTGCTGTCTGATTCTGGGCTTTGGGACATGAATGCTCCGTGATCTAAGGCGGAATTGTTGGCAGAAAAGCTAATCAGGCCGCGCCTTTTATAGCCGGATTCAGCCTGGCGGGCAAGACGAAAAGGCAGGAGCGGCTGAAAGCGAACCAAGCTAAGGCAATTAGGCTTGGGAATTATCAGCCAGGGAAGGCAGGGCGAAAGGCAATTAAAGGCAGGGAACGGCAAAGCCCCGGCCAGAAGCCGGGGCTGGCATGGCTATACTGTGATGTCGAGTTTTGCGCCAATGCCCTGGGCCGCTAAGCCGGCGCTACGGGCAAGCTGGTTTTGCATTTCCGCACCTTTTTCAAGAGAGCCGTTGATCAGGTTCGCGCTCATGCTGGCCTGGAAATCCATGGCCTCCTTGCTGATGGCCACACTCATGGCCGCCTGGGTTGCTTCCATGAAATCCTCCTCTTCATGGTCGTTTGCTCTGCAAACGAGCCTTTGCTTTACCCCGCTTATCGGCATTTTAAGAGAGAACTTTAGGGATAAAATCGCCCGTGCCGCAAATTGCAGCCCAGGCCAGCTTAAGCGAAAAGATTTTGCAGCCCTTGCGCTTTACTTATTCCTGGACTAGCCGATATATCCTCAAAGGCATCTCCAACCATCTCTATATATCCAAAGCGGGATTGGCATGAGCATAGGCAAAAAAATCGGCGGCGGCTTTCTTACAGTACTCATTCTCACTTCCTTTCTAGGCCTGTGGGCAATCAGCGCCATGCGCGATGGCGCGGAAGTGGCCGAAACCATAGCCGCTGACCGCGTTCCCCGCCTGACCTACTGGACAGAAATGCAGAACGATCTTCTGGAAAGCGCCTATTCCGCCCTGGATTTTTTCACCAATGGCGAGGAAGAAGCCATCAAGAAAACCTACAGCTACCTTAATGCCTTTGGTGCAAGCCTTAAAAAGCTTAAAAAAGTCAACGACTCCACTTATTATGAGGAAACTGGTCAGGCTTTGCAGAAGCTTGAAACCGAGCTTGCGCAGTATGAAAAGATGACCAAGGCCGATGAGGAGCTTTACGCTACTTCTGAAGAAATGTTTTCCGCCCTTCTTGAAGCAGCCAAGGAGGCCCTGGGCGGCTTTCGTGATCTCGCTGAGGCCCTGGCCGCAACTCTGGAGAGCCAGCTTGAGGCTGGAAATTCCCGGGCAGCGCGCCCTCTGGCTGGTGCCCTGGTGACGGTAAACGCCATTGGCGCAAAAATCAGTGACCTTTTTGAGGAATTGCTGGTTGCCGAGCGCAATAACGACATGGAAGCTTATGCCGAAATTGAGGCCAAATTGCCCAAGATCCTGGCCGAAGCCGAGGCAGTGCAGGCCAGCCTGAAAGACGGGCAATACCAGGAATTGTTCAAGAATGCCCTTAACCGCTACGGGCGCTTTGCCGCTTCGGCCAGCACAGTTGCCAAGACTCTCAGCCAATTTCTGGAACGCGGCAAAACGCGCTTTGCCTATTTTGAGGGCATGTACCGGCAAACCGTAAAAATGGCCGCCTTTTCCACAGCAACAACCAATGAATATGTGCGCGAGGCCGCCGACAGCCTGTTTGGCTCCACCAAGATTGTGGGCCTGGTTCTCTGTGTGGCCCTGGCCCTTGGCCTGCTGGTGGCGCTGATCATTACCAAACTCATTGTCTGGCCGCTGGCGGCTACAAAACAATTTGCCCAGGAAGTTGCGGCTGGCAACCTCGATAAAAATCTGAATGTGCGCGGCGATGATGAAACTGGCGCCCTTGCAGATGCCCTGCGCGGCATGGTGGCCTCCCTCAAAGCGCATATCGCCGAGGCTACGCGCCAGTCAGATCAAGCCAAGATAGCAACGGAGGAGGCGCGCAAGGCCACAGCCAGCGCCGAAGAAGCCGCGCACAAGGCCGAAAGCGCCCGGCGCGAGGGTATGCTTGCAGCCGCTGGCCAGCTTGAAGGCATGGTAGGAATTATTTCCTCCGCTTCCACTCAGTTGTCCGCACACATTGAGCAAAGTGACCGCGGGGCCGGTGATTCGGCCCAGCGCCTTCAGGAAGCGGCCACGGCCATGAATGAAATGAATGCCACAGTACGCGAGGTGGCACGCAATGCCGCAAGCGCCTCGGAGGCATCGGCGCAGACGCGCAAAAAAGCCTTGAGCGGCCAGAGGGTTGTGGATGAGGTTGTCCAGAGCATTAGTGAAGTGCAGGAGACCTCGCGGCAGCTCAAGGCAGACATGGGCCTGCTCAATGAACGCGCCCAGGATATTAACCGAATCATGGGCGTGATTTCAGATATTGCTGACCAGACCAATTTGCTGGCCCTGAATGCGGCCATTGAGGCGGCGCGGGCCGGAGAGGCCGGACGCGGCTTTGCCGTTGTGGCGGACGAAGTGCGCAAGCTGGCCGAAAAAACCATGACCTCCACCCAGGATGTGAGCAACGCCATCAGCGCCATTCAGGAAAGCACCAGCAAGAGTATGCGCGAAGTGGACACTGCGGTGAACAAAATCGGCGATGCCACGGAACTTGCACGCCAGTCCGGCGCTTCCCTGGAAGAAATTGTCGCTACGGCAGAATCCACCAGCGATCAGGTGCAGGCCATTGCCGCAGCCTCTGAGGAGCAGTCCGCGGCCAGCGATGAGATTACGCGCTCAATTACCGAAGTGAACGATATGTCGCGCACAACGGCAGAAGCCATGAACGAGGCCGCCAAGTCCGTGGCTGATCTCAGTTCCCAGGCCCAGGGGCTGACGGAACTGATCGCCAAGATGAAAAGGGCCTGAGCGCGAAAAGGGGCTTGAGCAAGGAGCAATAGCGGCGTAAAGCAGGGCCATGCCAAGTCAAGCTGATCTGAATCTGGACATGAGTGCCCTTGAGGATGTTGCCCACAGGCTTTGCGCCAGCGAAGCCCTTGCTTCCATAGATTCCCCATACTCCCCCGGGCGTTTCGCGCACGGCGGCGAGGCTGAAATGCCCTCTCTCAAGATTCTCAGTGAAATCATGGCCCGGCTCAGGGCGGCTATTTTTCCAGGCTATTTTGGCGCACTTGGCCTTGAGCGCCAGTCTTTGCGTTTTCACCTCACGGCCAATCTGGACACCATTCACCGCCTGCTGGCAAGCCAGCTTGTGGCCGGGCTGTGCTTTGGCTGTGGCGAAAACGCAAGCCCCTGTGAGACCTGCGCCAAGCGCGGCAGGGAAGCGACCCTTGCTTTCATGCAGGCATTGCCTGAGATTCGCCGCCTCCTGGCCCAAGATGCCAGGGCCGCATACGAGGGCGACCCCGCGGCCACAAGCCTTGGCGAGACTATCTTCTGCTATCCCTCGCTTACGGCCATGTTTCACCAGCGTGTGGCCCATGAACTCTGGCGGCTGAAGATGCCGCTGATCCCGAGGATCATTTCCGAAATGGCCCATTCGGCCACGGGCATAGACATTCACCCGGGCGCACGGATTGGCGAGGATTTCTTCATTGATCACGGCACAGGCGTGGTCATTGGCGAAACCTGCGTCATTGGCAAGGGCTGCCGCATCTATCAGGGCGTGACCCTGGGGGCGCTCTCCTTTCCGCGGGATGGGGACGGCGCATTGCGCAAGGGCCTGGCGCGGCATCCGCTTCTGGAAGACAATGTTACGGTTTACGCCGGGGCGACAATTCTTGGCCGCGTGCGCATTGGCGCAAATTCGGTCATTGGGGCCAATGTCTGGGTTACACAGGATGTGCCGCCAGGGACGCGGCTTATCCAAAGCCCCAGAGCGGCGGAAGCCTGCTGACAGCCCTTTTATTTCCCGGCATCTTCCGTGCAGAGCGCCTTAAGCTGGCCATAGCCCTCGCGCTCAAGCTCTGAACAGGGAATAAAGCGCAAAGCAGCGCTATTGATGCAATAGCGCAAGCCCCCTCTGGCCTTCGGCCCATCGGGAAAGACGTGCCCAAGATGCCCGTTAGCTCCTTGGCTGCGCACCTCTATGCGCTCCATGCCATGACTTTTGTCGCGAAGTTCCTTAAGGGGGGCGAGGGGAGTGCTGAAACTGGGCCAGCCTGTGCCGGAATCGAACTTGTCTCTGGAAGAAAAAAGCGGCTCGCCACTTGCCGCATCAACATAGATCCCGGGTTCTTTGTTCTGCCAGTAAGCGCCGCTGAAAGGCGGCTCGGTGGCCGACTCCCTGGTCACGGCCCAGGCTTCGGGCGCAAGCCTGCGCTTGAGTTCATCTGGCTCAGGCGTGGCATAGTGCGCCGGATCCAGGGCCGCATCTTCGGGCAATTTGTTCAGGGAACGAAAGTCAATATGGCAGTAGCCGCCCGGGTTCTTCCTTAAATAATCCTGATGATAATCCTCCGCCGGGAAGAAATTTTTCAGCGGCTCAAGCTCTACGGCCACCGGACGGCCAAGGCCACGCCCAAGCAGCTTCATAAGCGCGGAAAGCTCTGGCCGCTCGGCGGGATTGCTGTAATAGATGCCGCTTCTATACTGGATGCCGCGGTCATTACCCTGGCGGTTGAGACTTGTGGGATCGATGATCCGCCAGAACTGGCGCACCAGCGTTGCCAGGCCAACACGCTTGGGATCATAGCGCAGAAGCACGGCCTCGGCGTGGCCGCTGCCCGCGCAGACAGATTCATAGTTTGGCTTTTGCTCCGGGCCGTTGGCATAGCCCGCAGTGGCTGAAATTACACCAGGGATACGCCGAAAATATTCCTGCACGCCCCAGAAACAGCCGCCAGCAAAACAGATTTCAGCGCTCTTGGCTTGCTCTAAGCTTTTGCCCTGCTCAATGCCCTTGCCTGCTTCCATTGCCGCCCCTCCCCTCTCTGCCTGGCCCTGGGCCTTGGCTGTGGCCGCAAAGCCAAGGCATAAAAAGAGCGCCAGTGCCAGGATTTTCAGCCCGTCAAGCCCTTGCCTTGCCATTGTGCCCTTGTCCATCCTTCACAGCCCCCTTGCATTTCAGCTTTGCGCATAGCCCAAAAGGTCAGCAAGATTCAAGTGCCAGGACAAGGGGGAGCGGAAGCGAGGGAAGATGGAGGAAGAATGGGAATGGAAGCGCGAGATGAAAACGAGGAGGGATGGCCAACAAGAGCCTAGCAGGTTTGGGGGCAAAGAAAAAGGGCGCATCCTTGCGGACACGCCCTGATTTTCAAGAGTTTCTGCGCTCTTAGGCGTTCTTCATCTGCTGAATCAGATCAGTCAGCTTGTGCGCCTGCTTGGCCAGGTCAGAGACGGCCTGGGTGGCCTCGGCCATGGCCTCGGCGGTCAAGCGGGACATATCGTTGACCTCGATGATCGAGCGGTTGATCTCCTCAGAAGCGGCGGACTGTTCCTCAGACGCTGCGGCAATGGCCTGCACCTGGTCGCTGGTGGCTTCCACAGTGGCTACAATCTCCTCCAGGGCCGTGCCGGACTGGTTGGCCAGGGTTGTGGCCTGGCTGATACGCTGCACAGCGTTATCCACAGCCAGCATACTCTTGTCCGTGCTTTCCTGGATGGCGCGGATGGCGTTTGAGACGTCCAGGGTGGAGGTCATGGTCTTTTCAGCCAGCTTGCGCACTTCGTCTGCCACAACTGCGAACCCGCGTCCGGCCTCACCTGCACGCGCCGCTTCAATGGCCGCGTTCAGGGCCAGGAGGTTGGTCTGGTCAGCGATGTCTGAAATCACGCCCATGATTCGGTTAATATCCTGGGCGCGCTCATTGAGCTGGGCCATGTCGGCTTTAAGCTGCAAGGAAACTTCCTGCACTTCGCCAATGCTCTGCACAACCTGCTGCACAACATGCTCACCAGCCTCTGCCTTGGCCTTGGTGTCGCTGGAGGCAGTAGAAGCGCTTCCGGCATTGCGGGCCACTTCCTGCACAGTGGCGTTCATCTCGTTCATGGCTGTTGCAGCTTCCTGGAGGCGCTGGGCCGAATCGGAAGCGCCGCGGTCGCTCTGCTCAATCTGCGCGGAAAGCTGCGTGGAAGCGGAGGAAATAATCTCCACCATGCCCTCAAGCTGGTTGGCCGCAGAGAGCATACCATCGCGTTTGGCGCTCTCGGCCCGGCGGGCTGCTTCCTCGGCGCGGGCCATGGCCGCCGTTGCTTCCTCGGTGGCTTTCTGGGCCTGCTCACTCTTTTGATGCGCCTCGGCAATATTCTGTTTCAGGGATGCGACCATTGAGCGCAGGGCATCGGCCAGTTTGCCGGTTTCGTCACTGGTGCGGACTTGAAGCTCATGATCCATTTTGCCAGCGGCAACTTCCTGGGCAAAGACCTGGGTCTGGGCCAACGGGTTGACAATCATCCGCGTGATGAAAATGGCCACAATCACGCCAAGCACCAGCACCACCACCAGCATGATCGTCACCACAGAAGTGGAGGCGGCAAAGGAACTGGCGGCCTCATCGACAACCTGGGTTGTATTCTTGTTGGTTGCAGTGACCATGTTGATGGTTACGTCATAGAGCTTGGAGAACAGTTCGTAGCTTACCTTGCCGCCAGCGGCGTATTCGCGCTGAATGGTTGCAAGCTCATGGGCGTTCTTGACGAATTCAGCAAATTCTTTCTTGGTCTTGGCAAAAGCCTCGCGCCCTTCCTTGCTCACCAGAAGATCGCCCATGCTGTCGCCATCGCGGGAAATGCCTGGCAGACTTTCCTGCACCTTGACAAAGAGGCCCAGATCGCGGTTGCGCTCCGCCGAGAGCAGTTCTTCAATTACGCGGGCAACACGGCCATAGACGTTGTTGGCCAGGGAAATATTATTGGCATATTTGAGGGCGTACTCTGTCTTGCCCTCGCTGATGTAGTTGCGCTGCACTTCGCCCATGATCTTGATCAGCTGGTCAAACTCTCTCAAGGTATTGGACGAGGATGTGAGCATCAGCTTGACATACTGCTCGGCCTTGTCAAAGGTGGCGCGGTTTTTCTTGACGATGTCCTCAAAGGCAAGCACGGCCTTTTCGGTCTCGGTAAGCGCCTTGCCAGTGGCTTCAAAATAGGTCTTGGTATTGATCGCCTTAAGCTTTTCGATCTCGCCCTTGAACTTCCTGAACAGCTCCAGCGCGTGATCGTAATTCTTGGGATCGCGCCCTTCGTAGAAAACGCGCAGATAATAGGCGCCCTCAAGCAGATAGGACTGCATGTCGCTCCATCTCATCAGACGCGGGATGCGGTCCTCGGCAATGGTGTGCGACACATCGCTGCCTTCGCTCATGGCCCTGATGGCTACAAAGCCGAGAATCATGGTCAGGAGAATGATCGCGCAGAAGCCGCCGCCAATTTTTTTGCCTATTGTCATTATGCTCCTCCCTAAGCTTGCTTTGCTTCCTTCCTAAAGCTGCTTATACTTTCTTTGAGGCCCGAAGCGGCCCTCCCGCCCAGCGCGGCGGCCTTCCTGACCCAGCTTATCGGCGCACTGGGCTTTTAGATTAGGCCAAAATCAGCGTCAAAAGCCGCTTTTTTCCCATTTCCCCTACAAGATGCCTAAAGATAGGCATCCTGCGTCTCCAGATAAGCGCTGTAATAATCGGCAACGCCCTCGGCCACAGGGCGAAAGCGAACCGGGCAGGCCGCTTCTTCAAGCCAGGCCATGTCCGCGCAGGTATAGTTCTGGTACTTGCCCAGAAGCTCCCCTGGCATGGGAATATATTCGATGCGCGGCTCAAGGCCAAGGGCGGCAAAGGCCGCACGGCCAAGCTCGTTAAAGCTTGCGGGCTTGCCCACGCCCACATTGCGGATGCCATTGACTCTGGGATTTTGCAGAAGCCAGGCCATGAACGCCACACAATCCTTAACATAGACAAAATCGCGCTGCTGCTCGCCATCCGCAAGCGCGGAATCACTACTTGCAAAAAGCGTCAACCGCCTTTCGGCGTGAATCTGGGCATGGGCCTTGGCCGCGACACTTTTCATGGCGCCCTTGTGATACTCATTTGGCCCATAGACATTGAAAAACTTGAGGCTGGCAAGCTGGTTAGCAAGGCCCTCGCGCAAGAGCCAGAGATCGAAAAGCTGTTTGGAATAGCCATACATGTTCAGCGGGCGGAGCTTGGGTATAAGCCCCGGGTCATCACTGAAGCCAAGGGAACCGTCACCGTAGGTTGCGGCGCTGCTGGCATTGAGCATTCGGATGCCGCGCTCAAGCGCATAGCGACAAAGCTCCCTGGAATAGCTAAAATTGTTTTCCATGAGGAAGTCGCAGTCGCACTCGGTTGTGGCCGAGCAGGCCCCAAGATGCACCAGGGCATCAACCTTCCAGGGCAGGGCGCGGCGCTGAATCATCTCAAGAAAGCGTTCCCGCGAAAGATAGTCCGCATAGCGCCGCTTGACCAGGTTCTGCCACTTTGCGCCATTGCCAAGATGATCGACAACGCAAATTTCGTCACAGCCCAGACGATTCAGTTCCCAGAGCAGGGCGCTACCAATAAAGCCAGCGCCGCCAGTGACTACCAGCATCAGCTTTCCTTGCAAAACTCTTTGGAAAAAGTCTAAATAAATATCCTAGCCAAAGCCGGGCGCAGGCGCAAGCGCAGAAAGCGGGCATCGGCAAATTTGCCAGTTTTATGCACCCCCTCCCCGCTCGCCCAGGGCTTGTCCATAAGAGCTTGTTGACAAAGCCGCTGGCATCAATGCAAAAAACACAAGCAGGGACAAATAATGCCGCATAGGCGGAAATAAGCGCCAAATATCCCAAAACAGGCAGAAGATCATGGCACAGGGGCTGGTCAAGAATTTTCTCGAAGCGGCCAATAAGAACAGCGCGAGGCCAGCGCTTAGAATCAGGGAAGAAAGCCTCTCTTATGCAGAGCTTGTGGAGGAGGCTTGCAAGACTGCCAACTGCCTCATTGCCGCAGGCTTTCAACCCGGGATGCTGGCAAGCCTTCTCTGTATGCAGTCTTTTTATACCTATAGCGCAATCTTAGGCATTGTCCTGGCCGGCGGGGGCTATGTGCCAACCAATCCGCGCTACCCGGCCTTGAGAAATTCAACCATCCTGAAAAAGAGCAAAAGCCCCTTCTGCCTCCTCGAAGGCACAAGGCTGGCAGTTTATCAGGATGTGCTTTTTTCCGCCGCGCCGCTTACAGTTGTTCTGGACAAGGCGGAATATCTGAGCCATTGCAAAGCCAGCTGGCCGCAGCACAAATTTCTGGTCAAAACGGACTATCCTGCGGATATTCCCGGAAATATTCCCGAGGATACCAAAAGGCTTGTCTATCTGCTCTTTACCTCGGGAAGCACTGGCGAGCCAAAGGGCGTGGGCATAAGCTACGCCAATCTAGAGCATTATCTTGCCAATCTGGACAAGCTTGCCCAATTTGACGCCGATGACCGCTTCATGCAGATGTTTGACCTGACCTTTGATTTTGCGGTGCATCCGCTCTGGCTCACCTTTACGCACGGCGCAAGCCTCTATGTGGAAAACGATGCCGAACGCCTGATGCCCGCAAATTTTTTGTTGCGCAATGGCATCACCCAATGGAATTCAGTGCCGACAACCGCGGCGCAGATGAAGCGCCTGCGCCAGCTAAAGCCGGGCGCTTTTGACAATATCCGCTATTCGGTCTTCTGCGGCGAGGCCCTTCCCCTTGCGCTTGCCCAAGCCTGGCTTGAGGCGGTGCCCAATTCCATTGTGGACAATCTCTACGGCCCAACCGAAGCCACAGTGGCCTGTATGTACTACCGCCTGAACGACAACGACTTTCAGGCTGATGCCGTAAACGGCCTTATTCCCATTGGCAAGCCCTTCCCGGACATGCAGGCACGGATTCTAGGCGCAATAGAAAACTCAGACGCGCAAGGTGAGAGACCTTCCAATGATCCCGGCGAGCTTCTGCTTGCCGGACCGCAGCTTGCCAGCGGTTACTGGGAGAATGAAAAACTCACAGCCGAAAAATTTATCCATCTTAGGCACGATTCCGCAACCTGGTATCGCACTGGCGATCTTGCACGCTTAAATGGCACTGATTTCGTTTTCCTGGGCCGCGAAGACAGCCAGGTCAAAATCAAGGGTTACCGCGTGGAGATTTCGGAAGTGGAGGGCGCGCTGATGCAGGCCACCCAGACCAGCGATTTGGTAGTGCTGGCCAGCAGCACAGAGCCAGTGAGCCTGACAGCGGTTTTTCTTGAGGACATGAAACTGGACTTTGCCGAAGTTCTTGAACTTGCAAAAAAACTCCTGCCCGAATACATGCTTCCGGCAAAGATGCTCAAAATAGCCCAGTTTCCGCGCAACAATAATGGCAAGGTTGACCGCCTGGCCATTGGAAAACTTATCTAAAGCAGAGGGCGACATGCAGAGAGATGCTTTTCTGAAAATTCTCGGAAAATTGCTGAAAACCAATCTCAAAACCCAAAGAATCAGCAATCTCAACGAAGTTGACTTTGATGAATCGCTGATCGCCCTTGGGATCATCGATTCGCTGAACTTTGTAGAGTTTCTGCTCAAGCTTGAGGCCGAAACCGGCCAGGCAGTGGATTTTGCCGACTATGACGCGCTAACCCTTTCGAGCATCAACGGGCTTATCTCCATCTACTGCAAAGGATGAGCGCCATGGCCGCAAAGCCAGGAAAGCGCTGGCATTACAGCGCCGAAGACCTGAAAAATGCGCTTCTGGCCGCAGGCTTGAAACGCGGTGATACAGTGCTAAGCCACGTATCGCTTTCCTCTCTGGGCATTGCCAGGGAGATGCTTGAGGGCAAAAACCCGGCGCGGCTGCTCTATGAGACAATCCTCGGGATAATCGGCCCAGATGGCAATTTTCTCACGCCAACTTTTACCTACAGCTTTTGCCGCAACGAAATTTACGATCCCGATGTCAGCCCGAGTACCGTGGGCGCTTTTGGCGAATGGCTGCGCAAAGAGCCTGGCATTGTGCGTAGCCTTGATCCCCTCTTTTCCCACTGCGGCGCTGGCCCGGATCTTGTGCGGCTCTTTGCCAATCTTCCCAACACTTCCTTTGGCGCAGACTCGCTCTATGAGCGCCTCAGCAGGGCCAAGGCAAAAGTCTGCAATATCGGCCTTAGCCTCGACTGGGTAACCGCCAGATACCATGCCGACTGGAAGGCGCAAATTCCCTATCGCTACGAAAAACTCTTTTCCGGGCAGATCCGCCAAGGGGAAACGCTCACGCCGGCAAGCTGGCTCTACTTTGTGCGCGTAAATATTCCCGAAACCGAGGAAATCTATAATCCCATCCAGGATTTGGCCCTGGAAATGCAGCTTGTAAGCCCGATTCGGCTTGGCCTTGGCGAGATCAATGCCATTGCCTTGGAGGATTACTACGCCCTCTGCGCCGAAGGGATCAGGCGCAATCCCTGGTACACTGTGCAAGGGCCAGCCTGTGACCTTATTGCCGCCGAGGAAAGGCGCACGGGAAAAGCGGATTACCCCCTGGCCGCAAACACCAAGCCCAGCCCCTGGGATCTGCTTGCGTTGCTTGCGCCCCTGCCCAGGGACTTAATCTCTGACGGCTACGATGCGGCGCTTGAAGCCCTGGCGCAACAAGCGCCGATGATAATCAATGAATATCCCTCGGGAACTCGCGCCTTCACCTGGATTGTGCCGGAAAAATGGCAATGCAATTCAGCCACGCTCAAAGATGAGCAGGGCAATGTTCTTCTCGACAGCGCCAAAGCCCCCCTTTGCTGTGTGCGCTATTCCCTGCCCTACCAGGGCAAGGTGGATGCTGAAACATTACGCACGCATCTTTTCAGCAACAGCAATGCCGCTTGCGCCTATCCCTATATTTTCAAATTTTACAGACGCGACTGGGGCTTTGCCTGTCCTGGGTCATTCATTAAGTCCCTCCCCGATGGACAGTACGAAGTCAGCATTGACACAACTTTTTCTTACGGAACTCTAAAAGTTGGCGAAGTTCTGGCCGAGGGCGAAAGTGCCGAGGGTTTTGTGCTTTGCGCCCATCTCGATCATCCCTATCAGGTCAATGACGGCCTTTCGGGGGTTGTGGCCGGAATGGCCGCAATGCAGAAGCTGCTCAGCAAGGCGAAACGAAAATACACCTGGCGTCTGCTGATTCTGCCCGAGACCATTGGCTCAGCTGCCTGGCTCTCCGGCCATGAGACATTGCTCCCCAAAATCAAGGGCGGCTATTTTCTGGAAATGGTAGCCCTTGACCTGCCATTCTATTACAAGAAATCTTTTGCCGAAACGGCGCTGCTGGATCAGGCCATGCACCTGGCCTTAAAAGACAGCAAAGAACCTTTCATCACTGGCGACTGCCTGGATGATCCTCTAAATGACGAGCGCATGTTCGCAGGCGCGGGCATTCGTATCCCCATGGGATCTCTGACGCGGGTAGATGAAAAAACTACCTCATACAGCCAGTACCATACCGAGCTTGATGACCTGGCCCATGCCAGCGAAGCCGCGCTCAATGGCTCAATTTCCGTACTCAACAGCGCCATTTGGATTGTGGAGAGCAATTTTGTACCCAAGCCCCTGTTCAAAGGGGAGATTTTCATTACCCGCTATAACGACATCGACTATGGCGCATACATGGCCGCCATTGATGCCTGCACCTTTTATCTGGACGGGCAAAATTCGCTGATCGACATTGCGTTCAAGTCTGGCTGTTCCTATGCCCTGCTCCATGAGCTTGTGGGCCTCTACCAAAAAAACGGGCTGATTGAATAGCGCTACTAAGCAAGCGTGGCCCTGCCCCTGAATGTCAACGGAAGCTCTTTGCGCCCTTCTGCCTTTTGCAGTAGTCGCCTCAATAACGCCAGGGGCAAACAATCTGCTTGTTCTCTCCTGCGCCATCAATCATGGCCTGAAAGCAACTTTTCCCTATCAGTTTTGCGCAGGGCTTGCCTGTATGCTGATCATTGCCCTGTTTTTGCTTCTGGTCAATTCACTGGCGGAATTTTTGCCGCAGATCCTTCCGATAATCAAATATCTTGGCCTGTCCTCATTGCTGTCTGGCTAAGTAGCCATGTCTAACAGGCTGAAGCCATGAAAGATTTCAATTTTTCGTCGTCTTGGATTCAGCAGTTCTTCCAGGGAGGTCTGACATAGAGGATTAAGCTGGATTAGCTGG
>QLIP01057513.1_pt1 | contig 131401 bp, 109 predicted proteins | sample 1769771 | NCBI WGS metagenome assembly QLIP01 (sample SAMN09428762, study PRJNA476227) | Gut metagenome, whole genome shotgun sequencing project. | isolation source: cecum | host: Rhizomys sinensis | place: China: Jinsha town of Minqing, Fujian Province | collected 2013-09-23 | reverse complement strand
CTAGTCGGCCTGAAGGCCGAGGTCTCAAACCATAGAGGAACTAACGGTTGAGCGCACTTTACTTTGCCTTGGCCGCGGCGTCAAAAGCAGACGCCCCTCCCCTCTGGATAGCAAGGACAAGACCACCTGGGCCAACGGTATAGGCTATTTTTTGCCATTTAATGCCTTTGGCCGCAATGCTCAAAAGATAGTCAAGGCTAAAGACGCCCACTGCGCAATAAAAAGCCAGAAGCCAGCGGCCCAGGGGAATATTTTTGCCAATGGCCGCACGCCAGCCCCTGAGCGCCCAGGCCAGGGAAATAAGCCAGAGCAGGGCCATAAAAACAGCCGCGCCGGCCGCCTTGCCCACAAGCCCAAGGAGCAGGACAAGCCCTGCCCAGATTGGCGGAATGGCCATCAGGGCAACTAGGATGCCCAAAAGCCGCCACTGCCCGGGAATGCAGAATTTGAGAAAGAGGATCTGGCGCATGAGCCAGGCCCTCCAGCAAGACCAGCTTTCATTATGAGCCTTGGTGGAGAGCAGGGCTGCCGCGCAAAGTTTGACCTTGAGGCCGCGCTTGAACAAAAAAGCAGCCAGGGAGCAGTCATCCACCACATTGCTGGCCCAAAGCCCTGCAATGTCAAGACGCTCAAAGGCAGCGCGGCTCATGGCCATTGCGCCCCCCCAGGGCTGGGTAAAGCTGCCCAGGGCCTGAAGATAGCGCATCAACTGTACGCAAAGGCTGTAGCCCAGGCTGGCAAGGCCGCTATCCATTGGCCTGACGCAATGATAGCCGGTGGCAAAGTCCGCCTCGCCGCTGGCAATGGGCAAGGCAAGAGCGCGCAGAAAATCCGGCTTTGCCTCATGGCTGCTGTCGGCAAAAGCCAGAATTTGCGCATCACTGCCCAAAGCCCTGAGCCCGGCCAGAGTATTAAAATTTTTCTGGCCGCAATTTTCGGCAAGGCCGGCCACAACATGGCGCAAGCCAGGGAACTGTTCTTCCAGGCGCCAGAGCAGGCCCTGCACCGGCCCACTCTCCTCCGCAGTGACAATCAGCGGAATAAAATCAGGATAATCCTGATTGAGCAGGCTTGTGAGCGCCGCTTCTGTCTCCGGCTTGACCGCGCCCAAGGGAATAATCAGGCCAAGGCGCGGCCAGCCCCCGGGCGGCGCATAACGCAAAGCCTCGCGCTCAAGCCTGGCGCTTGCCTCAAGCCTTTGCCCCACGCGAAAAAGCAAGAATAAAAAGAGGCACTGCCCAAGGCCAAGACAAAAAAATACAAAGGTCATCCAGCTTTCCTCATCCAGCCGTCAAAAAACCTGCTCAGTCCAGGGGCGCACAATCGGAGCGCAAAAGCGGCGCGTCAAGCTCGCGCTGGCCCTCTAGGCTTAGCTTAAGCCCGTTGCGCAGCCGAACCTGGCCGCTCATGCGCAAAGGCTCATTAAGCCTGCCGGAAAAAAAATGCCCCGAAGAATGGGCGAGGTCAAACTGATTGTCACGGATTGTGCCATAGAGATGATAGACATCCACCTGGCCGTTGGCGTGGCGCAATTTCAGCACGCCGCGAGCCTTGCCCTGGGCGTCAAAGCACATTCCGGCCTTGAAGCTGGCGCTCAGCACCTTGCCGCTCCAAAGCTCGGTCACCTCGCCAGATCCGGAGCGGATTACTTCCGCAGGCTCGCCCTGGGCCGTATCCGCCGCATCAGAAAGGCGCTGCTGCGCGAAAAGCAGAAAAAAGCAGAGCAGAGGCAGAGTTGCGCAAAATTTTTTCAGCATGGCTTATTGTTCCCGGCTTGTGGCTTGGGCTGATGTTTTCTGCCAGACTTCTGCAAAAAGCGCCTCATGGCGCTCAACCATGGCCTTAAAAGAAAAATCTTCAGCCACGCGCTTGCGCCCATTTGCGCCCATCTTCGCGCAAAGCCCGGGATTATCGAGAAGTTCAAGGATATTCTGAGCCAGGGCCAAAGGCTCCCGCGCAGGGGAGAGCAGGCCGTTTTCGCCCTGATGGATCAAGCCAGGGATGCCGCCAACACTTGTGGAGCAAACCGGAAGCCCGCTGCTCATGGCCTCCAGAATCACATTTGGCTGGCCCTCGCGCACGGAACTTAAAGCAAAAATCCGCGCCTCGGCATATTCGCCAGCCAGATCGTCCTTGCCTGGAACAATGGTGATCCTGGCCTGAATTTCCGGCGCAAGCTCCTGACTGATAAAATCCCTGAGCTTTGATTCCAGGGGTCCGTCTCCAACCAGACGCAATGAGGCTTGGGGGCGCTTTGGGCTTAGGCTGGCAAAGGCCCTCAGCAGGCTGAAATGATCCTTGTCGCCAGCCAGACGCGCCACGCAGAGAATGCGCTCTGGGCGCTGACCAAGGGGCAAAGGCCCGGGGCAAAAGCGCTGCATATCTACGCCGTTGGGAATATAGCGCAGATGTCCCTCTGGCACGCCGCGCCTGCGCAGATCAGCGATCAATGCCTGCGAATTGCAGACCAGCATTTCGGTCAGCCGCCAGAGCAGGCGCTCATGCTGGCGTCTGGGCGCGCCGCCGCCGCGCACTGTGCCAATCACGTTAAGGCCCAGAATCCGCCCCCAGATCCGCCCCCAGATATTGGGAAGCGCGGTGCAGGGAATAAGCAGATCCGGCCGCAGGCTTTGCAAGGCCCGGCCAAGCCTAAGAAAGAAAAACAGCCCGGGCTTGCGCGACTTTCCCAGATGGACAAGGGGAATATTGGCCGCCTTGGCCAGATCATCAAGATCGGTGCGGCCAGTGAGCGTCATGATCTGCGGCGCAAAACGCTGGCGCTTAAGCCGCGCCGCCAGTTCCAGGCTTTGGCGCTGTGTGCCTCCAAAGCAGAGGTCTTCCAGCAGGAAAAGGATTTTCAAAGGCTCAGGCATGGCCTATGATAGTTTTTCCCCCTGATTTTGCAATGCAGGCTTGGCGCACCTCCTTGCCAGCGGGCCAGCCTCGGGCTAGGCTTGGGCATGGCCGAAGATTGCTCGAAAAAATATGGCCTTAGCCGCCCAAGGCTCAAGGTCATAATCAGCCTGGATGTGGAGGAAGAAGGGCTGTTTAGCGGCGCTTACCAGGCAAAAAATTGCCAGGTGCGCAATGTCCAGCTTCTGCGCAGGCTTGCGCCCATCTCCAGGGAATTGGGCTTTCCGCTGACCCTGTTTTGCGCCCACAGCGTATTTGAGAACAAACACCCCTTGAAAACCCTGGCCTGGATGCGCGAACAGTGCGGCGCGGAAATTGGCGCCCATCTGCACCACTGGAGTACGCCGCCCTTTGCGCCAGAGCAGGCGCAAGGAACGCCTGAGCGCACGGACAAAATGCCCCGCGGGCTTTTGCGCCAGCGCCTTGAGAGTCTGCTTCAGGCCGGGCGCAAATTCCTGGGCCAGGATCTGACCAGCTTCCGCATGGGCCGCTGGGATCTCAAAAGCGAAATCCGGCCCATGCTTTCTGAAATGGGCATCCTTGTGGACAGTTCTGTCTGCCCTTTGCGCTATTTCGCCAATGGGCCGGATCATTTTCTCGCGCCCTGCGAGCCATACTGGGTGCCGGGCTTTGCGGCAAAGCCCCTCCTGGAACTTCCCATCACCCAGATTCCCCTGCATCCCGATCTGCCCCTGCTCTGGGAGCGCTATGCCAGCAAGGGCATCCGCGATTCCTTCCATTTTTTCGCAGCGCTCAGCGCCAATCCACTCTGGCACTCGCAGCGCGTCATGCGCCTGGCTACGCGCTTGCATCATGCCCGCGGCGGGAAAGTGCTGAATTTTTTCTGGCACTCTTCGGAAATGCTCCCGGGCGGCTCGCCAAAGATCCCGAACCGCCTGGCAGCGGAAAAGCTTTTTGCCAAGATCTTCAGCTTTTGCCGCTGGCTTCGGGATAACTTTGCTATCGAGGCCCTCACCGCCACTGAAATCCGCAATCTGGCCCTTGAGCCGCAAATTCCCTGGCACAAGGCAATTTTCGCCGCCCAGGAAAGCAGCGCGCCAAGCCCGAATTGCCAGAGCTTCCAGCCGGAAAGCGCCAAAATTACACCCGCAGGCCACTGGTAATGCCAAGACGAGGATTAAGGCCGCATCTCAGACGCCGCTTGTGCGGAAAATCAGGCCAGGCCCGGCTGGTCTTTGTGCTTCTGGACGGCCTTTGCGCCGCGCAAGCGCAAAGCCTGATGCCCGTGATGCGGGCCTTGGAAGAAACTGGCCAGGCGCGAAGGACGGAACTTGAGGCCGCACTTCCGCCCATCTCCAGGCCGATCTACGCCACGCTTTTTTGCGGCCTTACGCCCCTTGAAAGCGGCATCCTGCACAACGAGCGCAATTTGCCCTGCCCAAGGCCAAATATTTTCTCCAAAGCGCGGGAACGCGGCCAGATAACCGCGGCTGCCGCCTATTTCTGGGTTGCCGAATTGCTCCTGGGCAGGGCTTTTCAGCCTCTGCGCGAGCGTTTTCAGAATGATCCCAAAAGTCACATCCAGCATGGCATCTATTACTGGGATGATGCCTACCCTGATCCCGAACTCTTTGCCGATGGCGAATATTTGCGCCAGCGCTTCAAGCCGCAGCTGCTTTTTGTCCATTCCATGGGCATCGACAATGCCGGTCACAGGCATGGCGCAAACTCAGAAGAATACAAGGGCGCTGTAAGAGGCGCAGACAGCCTTTTGGCCGTCTATCTGCCGCTCTGGCTTCAGGCCGGCTATCAGGTGCTGGTCACCAGCGATCACGGCATACAGGCCGACAAGAGCCACTATGCCTGCTCTGAGGAGGCCAGGCTTGTGCCCTTATGGCTAGTGGGGAGCGCAATGGCGCTCCCCTCAGCCCAGACAGATATTGCAGCCCTGGTTGATGCGCTTCTGGCCTGAAGGGCCTTTGGCAGATCTTCCGCCTTGCTTAGGCTTTGGCCTGCTTCATTTCATGGATCATGGCGTCAAGGCCCTGCACCTCGGCCATCAGTTCATGCAGGGCTTCTTCGGCCTCATGCATGGCCTCGGCAGAAGAGTGCGTAATGCCGTTGACCTCGGTAATCGACTGGTTAATCTCCTCGCTTGCAGCGGACTGTTCCTCACTGGCCGTGGCGATGGCGTGAACCTGGTCGGCAGTTGCCTCCACAGTGTCCACAATCTCCTTTAGGGCCTCGCCGCTCTCGCCTGCCAGTTCTGTGGCTTTGTCCACCTGGGCCACTGCGCTGTCCACGCTGAGCATACTTTTTTCCGTACTTTGCTGGATGGCATTGATCGCTGAACTGACATCCGAAGTGGAAGCCATGGTCTTTTCGGCCAGCTTGCGCACCTCATCGGCCACAACGGCAAAACCGCGCCCGGCCTCACCGGCGCGGGCGGCCTCAATGGCCGCATTCAGTGCCAGGAGATTGGTCTGGTCGGCAATATCCGAGATTACGCCCATGATCCGCGTAATATTCTGGGAATGTTCATTGAGCAGGCCCATGTCGCTTTTAAGCTGGCGCGAGATATTGCGCACATCCTCAATGCTTTGCAAAGACTGCTCCACAACCCGCGCCCCTTCCTGGGCCTTTTCCCTGGTGTGGATTGACGCTGTGGAGGCCGAGCTTGCATTGCGGGCCACTTCCTGCACCGTGGCATTCATTTCATGCATGGCTGTGGCTGCTTCCGAAAGCCTGTGGGCGGCATTGTCCGCACCCTGGCCGGAAGCCTCAATGCGCTCCGAGAGGCCCTTGGCCGCCTTGGAGAGAGCCTCCACAATGGTCTCCAGCTTCTCTGCAGCGGAAAGCATGCCCTCGCGGTGGGCGTGTTCGGCGCTGGCGCGGGCTTTCTCCGCATCTTCGGTGGCATCCTTGGCCTTGTGCATGGCCTCGGTGGCTTCCTTGGTGCGCTGGGCCGCCTCCTGAATCCTGTTGCGCATATTGGCGATCATCTCTCCAAGGGCAAGGCTCAGGCTGCGAATTTCCCTGGGGCTTTTGCTGGCCTTGTCAATCTCGGTGTCAAGATGCCCCTCGGCAACCCTGCTTGCCTCCTGGGTAAGGTGCGTCAGCGGCACACAGATCAGGGAAATCACTTTCCAGGCCATAAAGGCCAGAATGAGCAGGAGCAAGACCCCAAGGGCCATTTCGTAGTTGCGGAACTCGCCGTTGCGCTTTGAGACCTCAGCCTCAATGAGCGTCTGGTTGGCTTCAACGCCGTCAATATAGACCCCGGTGCCAATCAGGCAGTCCGTGCCCGGGATCAGGGCCACATAGCTCAGCTTGGGCTGCACGCCTGCGCCTGGCTTGTCAAAATGGTACTCCACAAAACCGCCGCCATTTTTGACGGCCTTGATGAACTCCTGGACTATCATCACGCCGTTATGGTCCTTGAGTCCACTCAAATCCTTGCCGTTGCCGGATTTGTTCACCGGCACATTGATCCGCATGCCCTTCAGGTTATAGGTGAAAAAGTAGCCCTCATCTTGGGGGAAGAAGCGCTGATAATCTGTCTCGCGCTCAATTATCCTGTATTGCTCTGCCGGATCCTTGACCCCTTTCAGGGCTTGGGCAAGATTCTGGGCCTCAAGCTCCACTACCGACTTCAGGCCGTATTCATACTGGCCGCGCAGGGCTTTGACGATTGAGGGCATGGTAACATCGCGAAAAACCCAGCCCGAAATCAGAAAATTGGCCCCGAGCATGGCTACGATGCCGAGAACAGCAAGGCTGCAAAGCGTGATGATCCATTTTTTTACTGTCATGCTTCCCCCAACGGCGCACAATTCTGCAAAGTGACTGCCAGCTTAAGCCTGGACGGCAAGGGCGTAAAGCCAGAGCAAGCCGCTTTATCCAGCCCGAAGCCCCTTTGGCCGACTCTGGATTTTACGGCATTTTGCAGGAGAAGTTTAGGAGAAAATTGCTTAAGAAGCTTTGCAGCTTCAAAGCAAATAATCAGGATGCCGCTTTCTTCCGGCGTCTGCGTCCGGCACGTTCCTGCATCAGAAAGCGCCCGGTAACCGAATTGGGATCAGCCACTATGGCCTCGGGCGTGCCCTGGGCCACGATCAGGCCGCCATTTTCGCCGCCGCCAGGACCCATGTCCAGAACGTGATCCGAAGCCAGGATCATGTCTGTATTGTGTTCAATCACCACCACGCTGGCCTCCTTGTCCACCAGGGCGTGGAGAACCTTGATCAGCTTGCCCACCTCGTGCATATGTAGCCCAGTGGTTGGCTCATCAAGAATATAGAGTGTGCCGGGCAGGGAGCGCTTGCCAAGCTCGCGCGAAATCTTAATCCGCTGCGCCTCGCCGCCCGAGAGCGTGGTTGCGGGCTGGCCCAGGCGCAGATAGCCAAGGCCCACATCTTCCAGAACTGCCAGGCGGCACTCCAGGCCCTGATAGTTTTCAAAGAGCTTGCGCGCCTGGCTCACGGTGAGATCGAGCACCTCGGCAATATTCAGGCCCTTGTAACGCACTTCCAGGGTTTCATGGTTATAGCGCTTGCCCTTGCAGACATCGCAGGTAACATAGACATCCGGCAGAAAGTGCATTTCCACGCGCACCTGGCCGTCACCGCTGCAAGCCTCACAGCGGCCACCACGAACATTAAAGCTGAAGCGCCCGGACTTGTAGCCGCGCTTGCGTGCGTCCGGGGTCATGGCGAAAATATTGCGGATCTCGTCAAAAATCTTGGTATAGGTTGCCGGATTGGAGCGCGGCGTGCGCCCGATGGGCGTCTGGTCAATGGCAACAACGCGCTCAATGGGCGTGGCTGCGCCCAGATAATCTAGACCGCCGATAACCCCAGGCTGATCCACGCGCTGCCCAAGGCCAAGGGCCAGGTGCTTATAGAGGGTATCCACCACGAGGGAGCTTTTGCCTGAGCCGGAAACGCCGGTCACACAGGTCAGCACTCCAAGAGGAATCTCGCAGTCAATACCGCGCAGATTGTTGGTGCTGACCTTGCGCAGAACCAGGCTGCCCTTGGCCTCGCGGCGCTCATCTGGCAGGCTGATCCGCTCATCGCCGCGCAAATAGCGGGCAGTGAGGGTGTTGGCGCTTTCGAGAAGCTCCCCGACATTGCCTTGGAACATCACCTGGCCGCCCAGAGCGCCTGAGCCTGGGCCAAGCTCGATGACCGTATCGGCCTCGCAGATTGTCGCCTCGTCATGCTCCACAACAAGCACCGTATTCCCGCGCTTCTGCAGGGAGCGCAAGGTGCCTAAAAGGCGCTCATTGTCGCGTGGATGCAAGCCAATGCTTGGCTCATCCAGCACATATGTTACGCCCACAAGCCCGGAGCCAAGCTGCGAGGCCAGACGGATGCGCTGGGCCTCCCCCCCCGAAAGGGTACTCATGGAGCGGCCAAGGGAAAGATAGTCCAGGCCCACATTGCCCATAAAGGACAGGCGGAAGCCCAGCTCCTTAAGCAAAGGCTCGGCAATAAGCGCCTGTCTGCCGCTGAATTTGCGCTCATTTAGCCACTTGAGCGCCTTTTCCACCGGCAGGGCGCAAAAATCGGCAATATTCAGCCCGTCCACGCGCACAGCCAGGGCCTGGGGCTTGAGTCTCGCGCCCTTGCAGTCCGGGCAGTCGGTTGACTGGCGGAAACGCGCCAGTTCCTCACGCCAGGCTTCGCCGTATTCCATGCCCTTTTCCAGAAGCGGAATTACGCCAGGCCAGCGCTTTTCGCTCACTGCAAGCTGGCTTTGAATCTTCTGCGCTTCCAGAAAGTGGGAGCTTTGGGAATCGCCGCCCGCGCCCACAGCAATATTGCCGCCCATCCAGTTGCGCCGAAGGCCCAGAGAGCCGCTGGCCGGGCGGCCCTGCTCGTCCTCGCCGTAAAAGAGCGCGGCCAGGGCGGACTCGGAAAATTTCTCCAGCGGCGTGTCCAGACTAAACTTGAAGCGCCGGCCGAGTGCCGCAAGCGCGTCCGCATAGCGCGCAAAAACCCGCGACGAGGCCCAGGGCAAAAGTGCCCCCTTGTTCAGGGCCAGGCCGCGGTTGGGCGCAATGAGCATGCTTTCAAAATAATCTACAGTGCCCAGGCCCACACAGCGCGGGCAAGCCCCTTGCGGGCCGTTGAAAGAAAAAAGCTGCGGGCTTGGCGCAGGCAGGGATATGCCGCAGTGCGCACAGGCCGAGCTTGTGGAGTGCAGGCTGTCGCGCTCTTTCTCGGGCAAGTCCGGCCGATGCAGGATCAATCGGCCTGCGCCGTATTTCAGGGCAAGCTCCACAGAATCGCTTAAGCGCGGGCGGATGCCCTCCTTGTTCACCAGGCGATCCACCACAAGCTCAATGCTGTGCTTCTTGTTTTTTTCCAGTTCCGGGAGATCGTCCAGGGTATGGAATACGCCGTTGATCCGAACCCGGCCAAAGCCCTCGGCCTTGAGTTTTTTGAATTTGTCCTGGTGTGTGCCCTTTTGCAACTCCACAAGCGGGGCCATGAGAATGAATTTTTCGCCGCAAGGCAGCGCGAGAATACTTTCGATAATTTCATCCGCCGCCCTGGACTCAATGGGTCGGCCGCACTCAGGGCAGTGCATTGTGCCGAGGCGGGCAAAGAATACGCGCAAAAAGTCATAGATTTCCGTCACAGTGCCCACAGTGGAGCGCGGATTGCGCGCAAGGCTCTGCTGCTCAAGGGAGATGGCCGGAGAAAGCCCCTCGATCTTGCCCACAAGGGGCTTGTCCATCTTGGGCAGAAACTGGCGGGCATAGGTGGAGAGCGATTCCACATAGCGCCGTTGGCCCTCGGCATAGACTATGTCAAAGGCCAGGGTGGACTTGCCCGAGCCTGACGGCCCGCAGACCACCACAAGCTCGTCACGGGGAATATCCAGGGTGATATTTTTCAGATTGTGCTGCCGCGCATCTTCAATGTGAATGCATTTTTCGCGCTTCATGGCGCAAAATTAAGCATCACGGCCAGCTTGGCAAGCGGGATAAAAGCCTGTAGGCAATTTTCGAGCGCAAATTGCAAGCCCTAAGAAAAAAAATATTTTGCCGATTAAGCCAGAATCGGGCATTGGCCAAAGCTGCAAGCGGCATTGTCAGGCAAAGCGCCTCGGGCAATGGCGAAGCGGCCGGGGTCGCCTGCCCAAAGTCCTAAAAGGGGAGAGCCAAGATGCGGATGACCCTGACCCATAAATTTGTGGGAACATTGTTTGTCTCCATTCTGATCTGCTGCGTGGTGGTACTGGGAGTTTCGATCTATTTCATGCGCAAGCCTCTGGAAGAAGAGCTGAACATCAATATCCGCGAGCTGCAGAATGTGGTTCAGTCGGCCAATGGCCTGACCTCGCAGCGCTTTGAGCAGTTTGCGGCCATTGTGGGCAATGACGAGAATCTGGCCCGCGCAATCGAAAAGCGCGATCACGAAGAAGTAGTCCGGCTTGCCAAAAAGGCCATGAAAGATTCCGGTTCAGACTTCATGACTGTCACAGACGAAAAAGGCAATGTTCTCGGGCGCGGCCATTCCGAAAAATGGCAGGACAGCGTCATCAATCAGGAGACCGTGGTCAAGGCTCTCAAGGGCGCAGTGGCCTCTGCCGTGGTCTCGGGCACGGAAATTCCCTTTGCCCTGCGCACAAGCCAGCCTGTAGTCCAGGACGGCAAGGTGATTGGAAGCATTTCCATGGGCGCGTCCCTGGTCACTCCCCCCTATGTGGACTGGCTTAAAAAGCTGAGCGGCATGGACGTGACTGTGTTCAAGGGCGATACCCGCGTAATGACCACCATTCAGAAAGACGGCCAGCGCGCCATCGGCACGCAGCTCAAGACGCCGGAAATTCTTGACGCGGTTCTGCGCGATGGCAAACTGCTTTTCACCTACAATGTGATCAACGGCATTGACTACAAGTCCGCCTACTGGCCTGTGCGCACTGCGGACGGGAAGATCGTGGGTATGTGGTTTGTGGGCATTCCGCTCACCGAACTCCAGGGCCTGGAGCGCACGGCGATCATCAACACCATCTTTGTGGTCATCTGCCTTTTGGCGGCCATGCTCCTCGTTTCGGTAATCGTGGGGGTCAAGGTCAGCGCGCCCATCAGGCAAATTACCAGATATGTGGTGGATGTTTCCAGCGGCAAAACGGGTGTCCAGCTTAATGTTCATGGCCGTGACGACATGGGCGAACTGGCTGAGGATCTCAGGGTCATGGTTGGCAATCAGGAAACCCTGGCCCGCGAAATCAATGAAAAGGCCGAGGCCGCCAACAAGCAGGCCCAGCAGGCCGCAGCCCTGGAGCAGGAGGCCCGCGCCGCGCAAAAAGAGGCCATGGAAGCCAAGCAGAAAGGCATGGTTGCAGCGGCAAGCCAGATTGAGGGCGTGGTCACTGGCTTGAACGAGGCGATCAACTCCATTTCCGTTGAGGTGGAAAATTCAGATCAGGCATTGCGCAAGGCGGCCTCGCGCCTGGCCGAGACAGCCACGGCCATGGAAGAAATGAACGCCACTGTGCTTGAAGTGTCGAAAAATGTGCAGCTTGCCGCCAATATTGCTGTTTCCGCACGGCAAAAGGCCACAGAAGGATCGGATGTGGTCACGCATACAGTGGCTGGCATCCAGAAAGTTCACAACCAGTCCCTAGCCCTGAAACAGGACATGGCGCGGCTGGATGAACATGCGCGTTCGATCGACAAAATCATGGGCGTGATTTCCGACATTGCGGATCAAACCAACCTTCTGGCCTTAAACGCCGCCATTGAAGCGGCCCGCGCTGGCGAGGCCGGACGCGGCTTCGCCGTGGTGGCCGATGAAGTGCGCAAGCTGGCCGAAAAAACCATGACCTCAACCACCGAGGTGGGCAGCGCCATTCAGGCCATTCAGCAGAGCGCAGATCAGAGCGCCCAGCAGGTGGAGGAAGCTGTAAACAATATCGCCAAGGCCAATGAATTTTCCAACAAGAGCGGCGAATCCCTGCGCGACATCCTGCAGATGGTTGAGCAGACCGCAGATGAAGTGCGCTCAATCGCCGCCGCCAGTGAGGAGCAATCGGCATCCAGCGACCAGATCACGCGCTCAATCACCGAAGTCAATGACATCACCTTTGCCACTTCCGATGCCATGCGCAAGGTTTCCGAGGGCGTGGAAGCACTGCGCAGCCGCTCCCAGGATCTCGTTGCGCTAATTGAGCAGATGAAACGCGGCTAAAAAAGCCTCTAAAGCCAAATACGCGGGGGCCTGCACTGGCCCCTTTTTTATGCGGCGGCCAACAGCGCCTTTCTATTCCTCATCCGGCAATTTGGGCGGAATGGTCACAAGCTCTGTACGGATGCGGCGGCGGCCCGGGCTGGCCTTTGTGGACTCCGCAGGCTTTTCGCTCTTGCGCACCTGGGGCAGGGCATTGTAGAGCGCCCAAAAGCCAGGATATAGCGCCGTCATAATCCCGGGATTGCCCAGAAGAAAGCCTGGCTTGCCCTTTCCCCTTGCGCTGGCGGCCAAAGCCAGGGCCAGCGCCCAGGCCGGGCTTGGGGCGTTCCAGATCAGCCCGTGGCGTCTTTCCCCTGCTTCTGCAAGTATCTGGCCGCGCTCATCCTGCACAATGCCCAAGATCCTTAAAAAATCCCCGCTTATCTCCTGATCCCAGACGCATGGGCCAGCCCCCAACCCATCTTGTCCAGACGCATCTTTTCCAGACGAATCTTGCCCAAACGAATCTTGTCCAGACGAATTTGCATCGGAGGGATTCTGCGCCGACAAGTTTGGAAGGCTTGCCTCACCGCCGCGCAGGGCCACGCTGGCAGCCAGGGCCACGGCAATGGGCGCGAGGCTGGCAGGCAGAAGCTGCAAAATGCCTTGCGGAAATTCAGCAAGCCTTGCTTTCGCAATGGGCCTTTCCAGGCTTGCGGCTATGCAGCCAGCGTTCTCAGTGAGCGCCACTCCAAGAGCCTGAAAGACCTGGCGCATTGCCAGAGCTTCGGGCCAGTCCGGCCAGACACCTTTGAGGCTGACCTTGCCGCCAGAGATTGCGGCAAAGGCGAGGAGGCAAGCAGCAAGTTCAACTTCAAGCCCAAGCCTTGGCCTTTGGGGAAGCTTTGCGCTGCAAGGCTGAATATTTACACGCTTTTGCGCGCAAGCCGCCTCTATCCCGGCCTTTTCCAAGAGCGGCAGGATGCGGCCAAGAATCTCATCGGCCTTGGGATGCGCCGTCAAATCAAGAGAGAATGGCTGTTCATAGAAAGGAGCGGCCAGAAGCAGGGCGCAGGCAAAGCCTGCGGGAAGCTCAGCCGGATAAAGACAAAGGGCAGGCAGTATGCCGGAACATTCCATCCTGGCCGGAAGGCCAAGGCTATGCGGCACAACATGCACGAGGCGGGCGCCAAGCTGGGGCAAAAAATGGCCCAGAGCGCTGAAATCAGCATATTTCAGCGGCCCATCGCCCATGAATTTGGCCCTTGAGGGCCTGCCCAGATAGTGCGCAAGCAAAAGATAAAAATTCCAGATACTCTCGCCAAGATGCAGAACCTTGTCCCCCCGCTCAAGGGGGGCTGCCGCCTTGGCCAGAATGGCCTGCCCCTCTCGGGAGAGCGCGGCGCCAAGCAGATTCAGCGCCCGCAGGAAATCAAGCTGCGAGTCGTTGAGCAGGCAGGGAGCAAGCGTTATTTCCTGGCCAGAGGCTGCCGCCAAATAGAGCCAGGCGGATGATGCCCAGTCGGAAAGTGGCGCATCAAGGGCAATGTCCACCGGGCATGGCGGCGGCGCAAGATTAAATGCCTCGCGGCGAATATCGGCCTTTGGCCCGCTTTCAGCGCCTTCTTCTGCCAAGTTCTCCGGCTTGGGCAGAAAACTCAAATCCTGCATCATGCCAAAAAAACGCCCGGAAAGCTCAGCATCGCGGCTCACCTTGCTCACGGCCCGCTGCCAGGACTCGCGCAGGAATTTTTCCTCGCCGGGATCAAGAAAACCCTTTTTGCGGCGCATCCTGCTCAATAAATTGTGCCTGCGCAGAAGCAGGCGCAAAATTTCCTGGTCAATTCCGGCAACATCATCGCGCAGGCTTGGACGCCGTGAAGCATGAGCCTCGTGGCCCGCGCGCGGCGCTTCCTGGGCCTTTTCCCGCGTCCTGCCCGTTTTGCGCGGCGCGAAAAGCCCGCGCTTATCTTCAGGGGCTGGAGAATCCATGCATAATCCTTGGCATTGGGTCAAAAAGCACTGGCAAAATAGCCTCAAGCCCAGGCTGTGGCAAGGAGCGCAAGAGGCATGGAAGCTCAGCGGGCCAGCCAGTCCTCAAGGCGCAGGGCAAGCTCAGCCCCGCTAAGGCGCGGCCTGGCGTAATAGCCGGCATCCTCGCGCTGGCGGGCGGCTTCGGCCAGGACAATGGCCGCGGCAACCGAAACATTAAAGCTTTGGATCATTCCGTGCATCGGGATATACAGCTGGCCGTCCGCTGCATTGAGCAACTCATGATCCACGCCGTCATGCTCATTGCCAAAAATCACTGCTGTCGGCGCAAGAAAATCCCACTGGCGCAACGGCCTGGCTGTGGGCGAACAGCTTGTTGCCAGAATCTGCATGCCGCGCTTGCGCAAGTCAGCAACAAGGGCATTGCTTTCTCGATAGCGCACACTGTCCACCCACTTGCGCGCCGAGGCTGAGCTTTTGCGGCCAAGAGCAGGGAAAGCCTCCCTGGTATAGTACAAAAAAAGCCGCGTAAGGCCAAAGGCATCGGCTGAGCGGTAAATGGCCGAGACATTGTGCGGATCATGGATATTGGCCAGAACAAGGCTCAGATCATCCTGGCGCTGATTCAGCACTTCTTTCAGGCGGGCAAGCCGCTCTGGCGTTGGCGAAGACATGGCTTCTTGTGACAAAAAAAACTTTTGCGGGCAAGCGCATTGCAAAGCGCCTGAATTTGACCTAGAAAAAAGCCATCCCATTGTGTGACAGGCGTTCTTTATCCAGTCGCCTCTTGCCTAGCAATTTCATTTCGGAGCGCAGCCATGCCAAAATCGCGGACTCTCTCCCTCGCCATCCTCCTGGCCATGCCCTTGCTTGGACTTTTACTCCTGCCGGGGCTTGCCTTGGCCTCTGGGGGGGCGCATCCAAGCATTCCGGGGGCAAAGCTCTCGGCGCTCTGGGTCATTCCCTTTGTCTGCATGCTCCTGTCCATTGCGATCATGCCCCTGGCTGTGCCGCATTTCTGGGAACATCATTTTGGCAAAATAGCCGTATTCTGGGGCTTCGCCTTCCTGATCCCCTGCTTCATGGTCTATGGCCTAGGCGTTGCCTGCTATGAATTTCTGCACATCATTCTTCTGGACTATATTCCTTTCATTGTCCTGCTTTTTGCCCTCTTTACCGTTGCCGGCGGCGTGCGTCTGACCGGCACCCTGGTTGGCACGCCAATCGTCAATACTGGCATCCTCACCGTGGGTACAGTTCTCGCAAGCTGGATGGGCACAACCGGCGCGGCCATGCTCTTGATCCGCCCGCTCCTGCGGGCCAATGCCCACAGGCGCTACCGCGTTCATTCTGTGGTCTTCTTCATCTTCCTTGTGGCCAATATCGGCGGCTCACTGACGCCCCTAGGCGATCCGCCGCTCTTCCTCGGCTTTCTCAAGGGCGTAAGCTTTTTCTGGACCACAACTAACCTCTTTATCAAAACCCTGTGCATTGCCGTGGCCCTCTTGCTGATTTTCTATATTCTCGATGTGATCCTCTTCAACAAGGAGGGCCGCCCGGATGCGCCGCGCGATGACAGCGTGGTTGTTGAGGAAAAGCTTGGTATTGAAGGCTCGGTCAACCTGATCCTGCTCCTGGGCATTGTGCTTGCAGTGCTGATTTCGGGCATGGTCAATTTGGGCGTATTCTTTGAAATTTATGGCGTGCCTGTGGAGGGCCAGAATTTTTGCCGTGACCTCTGCCTCCTGATCATCGCCTGGCTCTCCTGGAAGCTGACCAGCCGCGAAAGCCGCGAGAAAAACGGCTTCTCCTGGGCGCCCATTGAAGAAGTGGCCAAGCTCTTTTTCGGCATCTTCCTGAGCATGATTCCGGCAATCGCCATTCTGCGCGCAGGCACCGAGGGCGCTCTTTCCTCGGTAATCAAGATGGTCTCCACACCAGACGGCCAGCCGGTGAACGCCATGTATTTCTGGCTTACAGGCGCACTTTCCAGCTTCCTTGATAACGCGCCGACCTATCTGGTCTTTTTCAACACCGCTGGCGGCGATGCCCAGCAACTGATGGGCGAGATGGCTACCACGCTCATGGCTATTTCCGCAGGCGCGGTGTTCATGGGCGCCAATACCTATATTGGCAACGCGCCCAACTTCATGGTTCGCTCCATTGCCGAAAACCAGGGCGTGAAAATGCCCAGCTTCTTCGGCTACATGATGTGGTCCGTAGGTATTCTTATCCCGCTCTTTGCCATCCTCACCTGGCTCTTTTTCGTCTAGGCTTACTAAACTAGCCCTGAACTCTGGGGCATCAGCATAGCAAGGAAACTGCCAAGCGCAGTTTCCTTGCTTATGCCGTGTTTTACTGCGGCCAGCGGCGGCTCATGGGAGATAATTCCGCTTTAGGGCGTCCTCGTTGACAGACAAAACGCCGAATATCTATATTGAATTGTAATGACATAATGGAGACAAATATGGCAAATTTGCAGATTCGGATCGATGCTGGCCTGAAAGCGAGGGCGCAGGCAGTTGTTGAGAATATGGGCATTGATCTCTCTTCAGCCATCAGGGTATTTTTAGCGCAGATGGTAAGGGAAAACGGCTTTCCTTTCAGGCCGAGCAATGAGCCGTTTTTTGGGGAGGCCAACCAGGAAGCCTTGCGGATCTCGCTTGCCGAACTGCAAGCAGGGCAAAGCGTGACAAAATCCCTGGAGGAATTGCGGAGTCTGGAGTAATGCAGTTCCAGTTCCAATTCAGCCAAAGCGCATGGGGAGAGTATCTCTATTGGCAGCAAAAGGACAAGAAAACACTCAAGCGCATAAATGATCTTTTGCAGGATATAGCAAGGACAGGCTATCTGGGCATTGGCAAGCCAGAGCCGCTAAAAGGAGCATTATCTGGATTTTGGAGCAGACGGATAGATGAACAAAACCGCCTGGTCTATAAAATCAGCGAGGGCATCTGCGAAATAATCCAATGTAAAAACCATTATTAACAGCCTGGCAGTCCAGCAATACCCTATCCATACCATAAGCATAGACTAGCCTGAATAGGAAAGGAAATGGAATGGAATAGGAAATAGAAATGGAAAGGAAAAAGCCTGTCCTGACACCACAGGCCAGCGCATCGGGACAAGGCTTGCGTGAGCCTCTGGACTAGGCTTGCGCTTTTGTCTATGCTTTGAAAATTATAAGCCACAAGGATAGCGCATGGCCCAAAATCAAGACAATGAGCAGACAGACAGCGGCTCGGCCCAAAGCAGTCTTGCGCGGCGCACCCAGATGCGCCGGGTTGAGCGGAGCATGGAAAAAGCAGGCGCAGGCGGAAAGCGCGCCGAAAAGGATCAGGCCGAAACGGTCATTAATCACCTGCGCGACCAGGGCCAGATTATCTGCGTCTCCGATGACAAGCTCTTCATCGACCGCCTGCGCGGCCTGATTTGCGATGAACTGAAAATGCCCGTTTCCTGCCTGGTTTTTCTGGCCAAGGCTGACACATTGCTCAAGTCCATCCGCCAGGCCGTTGAAGCCAAAAGCGCCCCCCTGCTGCTCATTGAGCAGGATTTGCGCAACCGCGACATGACTTTTATCGTGCGCATGCTCAAGGCCGGTTATCCTGAACTGAAAATTCTCCTGCTGACCCGCGAGACGGAAAAGCAACGCTATGTCCTCCTGCACGAGAGTGGCGTTGACGGCTGCATCATCAAGCCTGTGGCCGGAGCGCCGCTTTTGGAAAAGCTGGCCCTGACCCTCCAGCCCCAGGGCCAGGTTGATCGCGCTCTGGAGTGGGCCAGGGTGCTAATGGGCCAGGGCGAAAACCTGCGCGCCCTCCAGGTGGCCACACAGGCTCTTGAGCAGAAAGGTAGCAGCGCCGCGGTATTGCTGCTCATGGGCGACATTTTCAAGGCCATGAAAGAATACGCCAAGGCCGCAGACGCCTATCAGAAAGCCAGCCGCGGCCAGGGGATCTTCCTTGACCCCCTGCGCAAGCTTGCCGAGCTTTATGCCGAGATGGGCCAGCCGGAAAAGCAGCTTGAATATCTTGAAAAGCTGGACGAGATCTCGCCCCTCAACCTTGAGCGCAAAATCCAGATTGGCGAGCTTGCGCTCAGACTGCACAAGACCGAAAAAGCTCGCAAGACCTTTGACCAGGCCATGAAGGTTTCACAGCGCGAAGCCCATGAGCATTGTGCGGGCGTGGCTTATCGCGTGGCCGAGATTTATACTGAATCCGACCCCGAAGTGGCCGCAGGCTTTCTGCAGCAGGGCCTTGCCGCGCGCCGCGATTTCTGGAGTGTGGAGGATATTGGCGTATTCAACCGCCTGGGGCTGCTCCTGCGCCGCGCCGGCAAATGGCGCGAAGCCACTGAGGAATATAAAAAAGCGCTCACTGTCTCGCCCAATGATCCCGTGTTGCATTACAATCTGGCAATGGCCTGGCTTGAGGGCAAGGAAGCTGAAGCCGCCAGGGCATCGGCGCTCAAAACCCTGGCGCTCAATCCAGAGCTTCCGCGCAAATCGGCGCAAATTGCCTGCAATCTGGCCTCTGTTTTTCTGGCAACCAATGACGGTATGCATGCCCTGCCGCTCTTGCGCACAGCCCTTGAGCTTGAGCCGGATAACGCCCAGGCCAGAGAGCTTTTGAGCAAGGCTGGCGGATAGCCCAGATTTGCAAGCGCAGGCAAAGGGCTTTTGCCAACAAAGACGCCGCGCAACCAACACCAGAAAAAGGCCCGGGGAAATGCCAAAAATAAAGCCAAGGAAAGGCCAATGCCAGAGGTAGTCACCCGTTTTGCGCCAAGCCCAACCGGGCATCTGCACATTGGCGGCGCACGCACAGCCATTTTTTCCTGGCTTCTGGCCAGGCACTTCGGCGGCAAGTTTTATCTGCGCATTGAGGACACAGACCTTTTGCGCTCCAGGCAGGAATATACCGACTCCATTCTGGACTCCATGCGCTGGCTGGGCCTTTCCTGGGATGCTGAGCCAATCTACCAGACCCAGAGAGCCGGGCTTTATAACAGCTATGTGGATCGCCTGCTCTCTGCTGGCAAAGCCTATTGGTGCGCATGCAGCCCCGAGGAAGTGGAAGCCATGCGCGAGCGCGCCCGCGCCAAGGGCGAAAAACCGCGCTATGATGGCCATTGCCGCAATCTCGGCCTTGGCCCTGGAGAGGGGCGCTGTGTGCGCCTCAAGCTACCCGAAAGCGGCAAGGTGGTCTTTGACGATCTGGTCAAGGGCCGGATTGCCGTGGATGTGAGCGAGCTTGACGATATGGTTCTGCGCCGCGCTGACGGTATGCCAACCTATAACCTTGCAGTAGTAGTCGATGACCACGAGATGGGCATTACGCATGTTCTGCGCGGCGATGACCATGTTTCCAATACGCCGCGCCAGATTTTGATCTACGAGGCCCTGGGGCTTGCTGTGCCGCGTTTTGGGCATGTCCCGATGATTCTGGGTCCTGACCGCCAGAAGCTCTCCAAAAGGCATGGCGCGCGGGCTGTAATTGAGTATGAGCAGGACGGCCTGCTCCCCGAAGCCCTGGTCAGCTACCTGGCCAGGCTTGGCTGGTCACACGGAGATCAGGAGCTTTTCAGCCGCAAGGAACTCATTGAATATTTTGACGGTCATAATCTCAATCCGGCCCCGGCGGCCTTTGATCCGGCCAAGCTCGACTGGGCCAACGCCAAGTTCATGCGCAGCCTGCCCCTTGATGAACTGGCGCGAAAGGTTGCGCCATTTGTCCACGCCCTGGGCTTTGGCGATATTGAGAGCGCAAGACTTGCCAGCCTCTGCGCGATGTTCAGGGAGCGCACAAGCACGCTCAGGGATTTGGCCGAAAGCTTCCGCCCGCTACTTTGCAAGGCCCATGACCTCACCTATAACGAAAAAGATGCCGCAAAGCATTTCCAGGCTTCCGGCAAGGCGCATCTGGCTAGGCTTGCTGCCATTTTTTCAGCGCTCAGCCAATTTGACGCTGCTACCATTGAAGCCGCGCTCAATTCCTATGTGGCCGACAATGGCCTTAAATTCAAGGAAGTCGCCCCGCCCCTGCGCACCGCGCTGATGGGCTTTATGGGCGGCTCACACCTCAATGAAATTATGGCCTTCCTTGGCAGGGAGGAGAGCCTGACGCGGCTTGCCAGGGCCGAGGCTTATGCTGGCGATAGCTAATTTAAGCCTGAACTGGCGCACACTCAGGAAGGCCATTCTTCAATTTTAAGAAAAGCCCCACCAGCCAAGCAGTTTATCTTGTCTCCAGGTCTTATCTCATGGCCTGTCCTGATTCTGGCTCTTGCAGTCCAGGCTACTAGGGGAATTTGCGCGGCATCGCGCAAAGTGCCATCCAAAATCACAAATAATTTCTAAAGATTTTTTAAGGTACTGGAATAAAAAATTTTGTCTGATTTGACACCGGCGGATTCATGGTGTAATAAATTGGCTAACATTGGGGAAAACCCTTGCGCAATAAAGCCATAAAGGCACTCTGCCCAGGCTCTCGAAAGAGGGCGGCGGGTTTTCCGGCCAACCCCAACCAAGGAAGGACCATGAAGCTTCTCCACTGGTTTTCCGCAGGAATGGCGCTGGCGCTAAGTCTTTGTCTTGCTACTCCCGTTCTTGCCGCATCCGGCCAGGCCAAATCTGCAAGCAATCAGGCAAGCTCTGTCAAAAAAGAAAGCGCGAAAAAGCTTTCGCAGAAAAAACAAACCCCAAAAAAATCTTCTAAGTCTGGCAAGAGCAAGAGCAAAGCCAGCAAGAAAAAACAGGTTTCCGAGCGCGAAATCTGGCTTCAGCGCGTCCAGTCCGCAGACATCCTGAGCGGCAAAGCCTCCTGGTATGGCCGCGATTTCCACAACAAGGATACGGCAAGCGGCCTTTCCTACGACATGTTTACTTTTACCGCGGCTCACCGCAGCCTGCCCCTGGGCACGGTAGTCAAGGTCACGGATCAGGAGAACGGCAAGAGCGTCATGGTCTGCGTGACAGATCGCGGCCCTTATGTGCGCGGGCGGATCATCGACCTCTCCTATGCGGCGGCAAAACAGCTTGATCTGAACAGGCGCGGCGTGGGGCGCGTTAATCTGGAAGTGATCAGCGATGAGCGCGGCCAGCCCCTCGATGAAGGGCAGGCATTTTTTGTGCGCTACAAGTCCGGGCCAAACCGCGGCAAGGTGGGACCATTCCAGAGCTTTGCCGATGTTTCCGCCATGCAGGAAGCCTTGCGCCAGGCTCATCCAGAGGCTGAAGTTGTCCTGGATAGCAAATAATAAAGCCCTTTAAGCGCATCCGGCCTGAAATAAACTGAGCATGGGTTTTTTGTATGCGCTGATTTTTTCAGCAAGCTTTGGGCTTATTCCACTTTTCAGCATTCCCCTGCTCCGCGCAGGCATCTCGGTGGAGACAACCCTGGTCTATCGCTTTGGCGTGGCCTCCATCGCGCTCTGGCTCATCTTGCGCCTGCTCAACGAGCGCATCAGGCCAAGCCTTGGAGACCTGGGCAAAATCATTGTCCTCAGCGCCTTTTATCTTCTGGCTGTGCTGCTCTTTTTTCACGCTTTTGCCTATCTGCCCAGCGGCGTTGTGGCAACCATCCAGTACCTTTATCCGCTCATGGTCATGCTGCTGATGATTCTTTTCTGCCATGAACGATTTCATCCGCATCTTGCCGTAGCCGCCAGCCTTGGAATTATCGGCGTTGCCCTCGTTTCCAGCGGCCCGGAACTGAAAGCAGCCTTTAATCCCGAGTCCGCAAGCCCAGGCGCGGAAAACACGGCCAATATTCTGTATGGCATTGCCCTTGCGCTGATCTCGGCCCTGGGTAATGCCCTCTATGTGGCCGGGATTCAAATTGCCAGGCTTAAAACCGTAAACAGCTTGGTGCTGACATTTTTGATCATGCTTTTCGGGAGCATATTTTGCCTTGGAAACGCGCTTTGCAAAGGCACATTGCAATGGCTTGCAAGCTGGCAGCAAATCATCCTGGCACTGCTCCTGGCCCTGATTACGGCTGTGCTTTCCAATCTGACCATGATTCTGGCCATCAAGCGCATCGGCTCAACTCTGACCGCCGTGCTTGGTGTGCTTGAGCCGCTTACGGCGGTTATTGTAGGTGTGCTTGTTTTCCATGAGCCGTTTAACGCCATTCTGGGCTCAGGCATTGCGCTGATTCTTCTCGCTGTGCTTCTGGTTATCCTCTGGCCCAAAGCGGCTGGACGCTTGTCTTGAGGCCCTGAATTGCATAGCTTTGCCCGGTTAGCGCAAAAGATTTAAGAAAATGAAAAATACAGTTCACGCCTTGCTTCTTGCCCTCTTGCTTTGCTGGCCTTGGCCGCAGACGGCCAGCGCCCAGGAGGCCCTGAGCTTTGCCGAGGCGCGCATGCTGATGCAGGAGCGCAGTGAAGCCCTCAAAGCCTCGGCCCTGCACACCGAGAGCAAGCAGGAGGCTGCAAAGGCGCTGAATCTGCTTGGCGGACCAAGCATCTCAGCCCAGGCTTTTGAAATCTGGGGCGAAACACATATCGACATTGACAAAAAAATCCGCACACCCCTTGGTGAAATGCCCCTGCGCCTGGACAGCCAGAAAAATTTCAGCGGCCCTCGCGCCTCTGTAAGCGGAACATGGCCCATTTTCAGCGGCGGCAAAATTCAGGCTGAGCAGAAAGCCAGCGCCTACGCTGTGGACGAAGCCCGCGCCAAAGGCGCGGCCACAAGCCTGGAACTGGACGCCAAACTGGTGGGCAGCTATTTTGGCCTTAAACTGGCCCATTCCATTGAATCCTTGCAAAAGGCCATGCTGGCCGAACAGGAGCAGGAAGTTGCGCGGGCGCGCAAATTTGAGGCCCAGGGCCTGATCAGCCGTCTTGAGCGCATGGGCGTGGAAGTGGCGCGCGATGCCGCAAAGCGCGAATATCTCAAGGCCAGGGATAATGCCCGCGTAGCCAGGCTAAAACTTGAGCGCCTATTGCTTGAGCAAAGTTTTGCCAGGCTTGGCACACCTCTTTTTGTCCTCAATGCCAAGCTTGCGCCCATGCAGGAATGGCTTGATCTGGCTCTAGCGAACAACCCCGAAATCGCCGCCATTGAGGCCAAGGTGCAGCAGGCGGATCAGGGTGTTGCCGCAAGCCGCGGCAACTGGTCTCCCAAAATTTTTGCTTTTGGCCAGTACAGTTTTTTGCGCGAATACCAGACTATGATCGAGCCTAACTGGATAGCCGGCCTGGGCATCAATCTCACACTCTGGGACGCCCGCGACCGCCTGGCCACTTTCAGGAGCGCACGCGCCTCCTTGCGTGAGGCCAGGGCTTTCAAGGCAGAAACCGTCAATTCTATTAGGGAGGCAGTGGAAGTGGCCTGGCTTAGTACGCGCAACGCCCGGGAGCAATATGAACTCACCGCCTCCACTGTGGCCCTGGCCCGCGAAAATCTGCGCCTGAAAAGGGCCAGTTTTGCCGAGGGGCTGTGTACCGCCCTCGACCTGACCAACGCCCGCGATCAGCTGCTCAAGGCAGAACTGGGCCGCAGGCTGGCCGCCTATGAATTTGTAGTCAATTTTGCCATGCTCCATGTCCTCAGCGGGCGGATGGATGATTTTCTCACTCTTCTGAACAGGCCCAAAATGAGCATTGAGAATTGATCAGCATTGGGGATTAAAGATGTCCGAAGCCCAGACCAAAAACATCAGCCCCACAGGCAAAATCCTGCTCCTGCTCCTGGTTATCGGGCTTGGAACATTCACTGCCTGGGGAATCTGGCGAGCGGCATTTCCGCCTAAGCCGCCGCTCCAGGGCCAGATGGAGGCGAGAACCCTGAGCGTTGCTTCCAAAAGCCCAGGCCGCATTGGCCGCCTGCTTGTGCAGGAGGGCGACATGGTCAGCAAGGGCCAGACCCTGGTTGCAATGCGCCTGCCGGAAATTGAGGCCAGACTCAATGCCGCTGAGGCCGCAGAACACGCCGCCCAAGCGAGGCAAAGCCTTGTGGATGCAGGCCCACGCCCGCAAGCCATAGCCCAGGCCCGCGCCCAGTGGCAGAGCGCCCAGGCGCAGGCGGATCTTGCTTTCAAAACCTATCAGCGCGAAGCCGCCCTGTATAAGGACGGCCTGATCTCGGCACAGCGCCACGATGAGATCAAGAGCCGCTGGCTGGCCGCAAGCCAGGAGGCTCTTGCCGCCCGCGAGGCCTATACCATGGCCGAACTTGGCGCGCGCAAGGAGGAAAAAGCAGCCGCAGCTGATCTCAGCGCCGAGGCTGCCGCAGGGGTTGAAGCCCTGGCCTCACTGGCAGGCGATGAACAGCTCAAAGCCCCGGCTGCCGGACAGGTGGACAAGCTGCTACTCTTTGAGGGAGAGCTTGCCCAGGCTGGCTTTCCCATCCTGACCATTGTCGAGCTTGACGAACAGTGGGTCACTTTCAATATTCTTGAAGAGGAAATGCCCGGAATCCAGATTGGCGGAATCTTGCGCGGAACTGTGCCTGCCCTTGGGAATACGCAAATCAATTACAAAATTTACTATATCAGCCCCAGGGCCAACTATGCTACCTGGCGAAGCTCGCGCCAGGATTCCGGCTACGACATGAAAACCTTTGAGGTTCGCGCCCGCCCGGACAAGGCAGTTGCCGGACTCAGGCCCGGCATGAGTGTGCTGGTGGCACGCTGAGATGCTGGGCTGGCTTGGGCTTGCAGCAGCGGTATTTCAGCGTGAACTGCGCGGGCTATGCGCAAGCCCCGGGCTGATTCTGAGCCTTTTTTACGGGCCGCTCTTCTGGATGCTGGTAATCTGGGCCTTGCTCGGGGACGGCATGGTCAGCAAGGTGCCAGTTGGCCTTGTGGATAACGACAAAAGCCCGCTGAGCCGCTCCCTGTGCCGGGCGCTGGACGCCAACCGCGCCATTGCCCTTCAGTCTTTTCCAAGCCGCGAAGAAGCGCTTGACGCCATGCGCCAGGGCGGCCTCTACGGTGTAATCGTGATTCCGGCTGATTATAGCCGCGCAAGCGCAAGCGGCTCTGGCGTCTCGATTGTCGCCTATCTTGATGAAAACCGCTATGCGGTTGCCGGCACCATCCTCGCTGAAATCCGCGAAGTTCTTTCTGCGCTCAGCATTGAACAGGGCCTGAGCCTTACCCTTGCTGCCGCGCACAGCATGGGCGGCGCAAAGCGCCTTGTGCAGACGCTCTCGCCGGATTTCCTCGCCCTTGGCAATATGCAGTACAGCTTCCTGGCCTTCCTCGGAAGCTGCCTTACGCCCGCAGTGCTGATGATTGGCGCAACCCTTGGCTTTTGCAGCGCAATCCTGCGCGAAGTCTGGCAAAAAAGCGTCTCTTCCTGGCTTGGCCTGGCCCAGGGGCGGATCGTCCCGGCCCTGGCTGGCAAACTCCTGCCCTATTTTCTGCTCTATGCCCTGCTCTTTCTTTTCTATATGGCGCTTTTTGCCGGACAGGGCGGCTGGCGCATCCAGGGCCAGCTTCTCGACTGGTTCATGCTTGGCCTGGCCTGCCTTGCGGCCTTTTGCGCCATGTCGGTGCTGATTCTCGGCCTTGCGCCCAACTGGCGTTCGGCCCTGGTCATTGCCTCGGGCTATGCCGCGCCCTCCCTGCCCTTTACCGGCTTTTCCATCCCGCTGGATTCAATGGGCCAGTACGTCAAGGCTTTCGCCCATTGCCTGCCCCTGACCTGGTTCATCCAGGGCCAGTCGCAAATCTGGACACTGGGGGCGCAAATTCAGGAGCTTTGCGACTGTTTTGCCGCCCTCAGCCTGCTTTGCCTCCTGCCCCTGGGCCTTGGCCTGCCGCTTTTTAAGCACAAATTCCTGCGCCTGGGCCGCCAGGAAAACGGTTTGGCGCCATGAACGTGAGGGAAATGGAACAGGCAACCAGCCCCTGGGAGGCATTTAAGCTGACCTTGCGCGAGTGCTGCACCAACCTGGCCTGTGCGCCTTTTTTTCTGGGCGGGATTCTGCTTTATTCGGTCTATTTTTGCTGGCCCTACCAGGCGCAGCTGCCCATACAGCTAAAGACGGCCCTGGTGGATCTGGATCATAGCCCACTTTCACGCCGCCTGGCCCTGAGCTTTGCCTCCACGCCGCAACTGGATATTGTCATGGGCGCAAGCCCGGAGCAGGCCAGGGAGGCGCTAAGGCGCAATGCCATAACCAGCATCGTCACAATCCCGGCCAATTTTGAGCGCGATTTGCTGAATATGCAGCCCACAGCCATTGAACTTGTGACCAATGGCAGCTTCATCGTCAAGGCCAGGGAATCAGTGACCGGGGCAAGCGCCGTACTCGAAGATGCGGCGGAGGCAGCCATCGACGCGCATCTGGCGCAATTCGGCTACCCTGAAGCGCTGCTTGCCCAAGCCCTGGGCAAGCCCCCGGCGCTGGTAATCGCGCCAATGTACAACACCATTTCCGGCTATCTCAATTTTGCCGCGCCCATCGTCTTTGTGATCATTTTCCAGTCGATCATGCTCTGCGGCGCGGGAATGTTGCTCCAGGACTGGTATGGGCGCAAAACGCCCCCTGCCCCCTTGCGCCTTTGCGGCCAAAGCCCTGGCTATTATCTTGCCCTGGTTCTGCCCACGGCCCTCCTCTGCCTTTTCTGGACAATCTTTGTGGAGGGCGCGGCCTTCAGCCTGCACGGGATCAATGCCTTTCAGAATATTCCAGCCACAATCCTCGCAGGCACATTCTTTGCCTTTGCCACGGCCAGTCTGGGGCTGCTCCTGGGGCTGATCTTCAAAAGCAGGCCCTATATTGTCCAGGTGGTCATTCCCTCATCCATTCCCTGCATCTTCATCTCCGGCAATCTCTATCCCGTGCAGAATATTCCCGGCTATATGCGCGCCTTCAGCTGGTTTTTGCCAAGCACGCCCGGGGTGGACTGCATCTTGCGCGCCTCCCAGGCTGGGGCAGGAATTGCGGAAATCTTCCCCTACCTGATGCACATTCTTGCCCTTGGCCTGCTCTATTTTTGCCTGGGCCTGCTTCTGGCCAGACGCCAGCGCGAGAATGCGCCAAAAGCGCCCGGGCTTGCAGAAAATGCCTGATAAATGGGCTTGCCAGAATCAGACAGCCTTACGCGCTTCGCTTCTGCCCCGGAAAATATAGACAAGGCCGCCGATTACCGGTAGCAAAACCACGAAAATGAGCCAGCCAGCCTTGCGCCTTGGGCTTGCAAAAGCGTGATTCCAGATATCCCATATACTCCAGAAAGTAGGCAGCATGGGAAGCCAGACTAGGAGAAGATGCCACCAGGCAAAGCTCATGGCCTGCCCCCTGCTCCTTCGGGCTTGCGCCAGAGGCAGATACAGACAAGGCCAGCGCCAATACATATCCCGCAATCTGCAAGATTAAAGGCCGGCCAGTGCCACGGGCCATAATAAAAATCGAGAAAATCCACCACGGCGCGAAAGCGCAGGCGATCGACCAGGTTGCCCAAAGCCCCGCCAAGGATCAGCCCAAGGCCAATGCAGAGCAGGGGCTGCTTTTGGGCAGTCCGCAGAATTGCCAGGATCACCGCCAAGGCAACAATTGTTGCGGCCAGAAAAAGCCAGAACTGCCATTCAATGTCATCGCGGTTAAGAAAGCCAAAGGCCGCGCCGCGATTGCGCAAATTGACCAGGTCAAAGAAGCCTGGAATGACCGCAATCTTCCTGCCAGGCGCAATCAACGCCGTGGCCAGGGCCTTGCTGGCCTGATCTGCCAGAAGCCAGAACGCGGCCAGGCCAAGGGCAAGCTTATAAGCCCTGCTCATTGGCCCGCTTGCCCATCCTCGGCAGCTTTTCCCTGACTGTCCGGGCCGATCTCCGCCAAAACAGCCGCGCAGCGCGGGCAAAGATCCGGGTAACGCGCATCCTCCCCAAGCCTTGTGCTGTAAATCCAGCAACGCTGGCATTTTTTGCCCTGGGCTGCTTCAACTTTAATGGCCAGGCCGGGGATTTCAGCATCGCGGGGAATTTCCGCGGAAGCTTCGGCAAGATCCCTTGTCTCCAGTTGCGAGACAATGCAGATATCCGCCAGATTCGTATCCAGGGCTTCCAGACGGGTGCGCAATTCAGGCGCAAGATAAAGGAACACGCGCGTATCAAGCGAATGGCCGATGCGCCCCTCGCGGCGCAAAGGCTCGATGGCCCTAAGTACTGCGGCGCGAACCTCAAGCAGAAGCTCCCAGTCCGCCCGCCTCGCAGCCGGAAGCAGCATTGGCTCACAGTCCAGGGGTTGAAGGGCAAAGACCGTTGGCTTGTCCGAGGCTAGCCCAGGCGGAAGCTGGCGGAATATTTCTTCGGAAGTGAAGGAAAGCACCGGGGCCATGTTGCGCAAAAGCAGGCGCAAAATCTGCCAGAGCGCGCTCTGCGCCGACCGGCGCTCACGGCTTGCGCGGGCGCTGGTATAGAGGCGGTCCTTGATAATATCCAGGTAAATGGCCGAAAGCTCGTTTACGCAATAATTGTGCAGGCCGTGGAAAACCTTGTGAAATTCAAAATCAGTATAGGCCGCCTGAATCCGCTGATAGAGACGCGCCGCGCTGTCCAGGGCAAAGCGATCCAGGGGCAGAAGCTCAGCAGGCTGCAAAAAGGAGTCACTGCTGAAATCGTCCAGATTGCCGAGAATGAAGCGGCAGGTATTGCGGATGCGCCGATAGGCATCCACAAGGCGGTTGAGGATTTCCTCGGAAATCCTGATGTCCTCGCGGTAATCCACCGAAGCCGCCCAAAGGCGCACAATTTCAGCGCCATAGCGCTCAATAAGTTCTTTGGGCGCAATGACATTGCCCACGGATTTGGACATTTTCCGCCCTTGGCCATCAACCACATAGCCGTGGGTCAGCACGGCCTTGTAAGGCGGCTTTCCACGGATGCCCTCAGCAATCAAAAGCGAACTGTGAAACCAGCCGCGGTGCTGATCCGAGCCTTCCAGATAGAGATCCGCCGGAAAGCGCAGATCCCCGCGGGCCTCAAGCACAGCGGCAAAGCTTGTGCCGGAGTCAAACCAGACATCGAGGATGTCAGTCTCCTTTGTCCATTCCTCGCCCTGGCAATGGGGGCATTTAAGCCCCCTGGGGACAATTTCTTCGAGGGGCGCGGCATACCAGTAATCACAGCCAGTGGGCCAGGAGGCAAAACGCGCGCAGATTTCACGCATCCAGGCGGGATCATTCCAGGCTTCGCCGCAGCGGGCACAGCGCAGGGCAATAATTGGCACCCCCCACTGGCGCTGGCGCGAAATGCACCAGTCGGGACGAAACTCAATCATGTTATAGATTCGTTCCCTGCCCCAGGCCGGAATCCAGCGAACTTCATTGTCAATGGCCCAAAGCGCGCGCTTGCGCAGATCGTTGGCCTCCATGCTGATAAACCACTGGGTAGTGGCGCGGAAAATCACCGGTTTCTTGCAGCGCCAGCAATGGGGATAGGAGTGGCTAAGCTCACCCTTGGCCAGGAGCGCGCCGCAGGCTTCAAGGCGAGCGATTACCCCGGGATTGGCCTTGAACACATTAAGGCCAGCAAAATGCTCCACATCCGGCAAAAAGCGGCCTGCATCGTCAAGGGGGGAGTAGATCTCAAGGCCATAGGCCAGGCCCACATCATAGTCTTCGCGGCCATGGCCTGGGGCTGTATGCACACAGCCAGTGCCGGCATCCAGGGTGACATGCGCGCCCAGAACCAGCGGCGAGGGCCGCTCATAGAGGGGATGCCGCGCCAGAAGCCCCTCAAGCCTGCGCCCTAAAACGCGGCCAAGAATCCTGTAATCCGCCCAGGCAAAAGCCGCTACGCAGGCGTCAAGGCGCTCGGAAGCCAGAAGATATTGCGCGCCGGCTGCTTCGACCAGCAGATATTCAAAATCCGGGTGCAGGGCCACGGCCATATTGTCCGGGATAGTCCAGGGCGTGGTTGTCCAGATCACCACATAGGCCCGCTCAGGGCAAGCCTCGGGGAAGATTTCCTTCAATTTTGAATCGGGAAGCGGAAAGCGCACATAGATGGAGGGCGAAAGATGCTCGGCATACTCAACTTCCGCTTCAGCCAGGGCCGTATGGCAGGAACAGCACCAGTAAATGGGCTTTTTGGCGCGGATTACACTGCCCTTGGCTACAAAATCGGCTAGATTTTCTGCTGTGGCCGCCTCATAGGCAGGCTTCATGCTCAGGTAGGGATCGTCCCAGTCGCCAAGTACGCCAAGGCGGCGAAATTCTTCGCGCTGAATCCCTATCCATTTTTCGGCATATTCACGGCAAAGCCTGCGCACTGTGAGCGCAGGCAGATCCTTGCGCGCGGCCTTAAGCTCCTGCTCAACCTTGTGCTCAATGGGCAGGCCGTGGCAGTCCCAGCCAGGCACATAGCGCGAAGCCTGGCCTGCCATGTTCCGCGACTTGACAATTATATCCTTGAGAATCTTGTTTAAGGCCGTGCCCATATGAATATGACCGTTGGCATAGGGCGGCCCATCGTGGAGGATATATTCGCCGCTGCTTCCCGAAGCGGCAAGCATGCTTTCATAGGCTGCAATCTCCGCCCAGTGCCTGAGCATCTCCGGCTCGCGCTGGGCAAGATTGGCCTTCATCGGGAAATTTGTCTTGGGAAGGCAGAGGGTATTTTTATAATCGTTCATGGACTCTCCGCTTGCGGCAAAAATGGAAAGGCTGGCATCGGCAAAGCCGTCAAGCTTATGGCGGAGAAGCTCCCGTGTCAAACTGCAGAAGCCAAGGGCCTTTATTGCCTGCCCAGCAACTCAATTTGCCTCTGTTCGCTCAGCCCCGCCTTTTTGGCTTGGGCAAGGGGGCAGAAATCTTTTTCAGCCATGGCGGAAAGGGCCGACTTTGAATCAGCATCAACCACTTTCCAGAAAGCCTGCGCAAAAAAACATCCCAAAGCATGGCGAGAAGCTTGAATTTTTTGCAAGAGCGCATCAGCGCGTCACGCGGCGCGCGCTTATGACAGAGGGCAGTGAAAGAGCCTGGCGCGCGAAAAGCAGCACCAAGCCCAAGCTTTGCGGCCCATACTGCCACAAGTTTTTCCCCGTGCAGTTCGTGCCCGTAATGGTGCGGCCAGAGACAGCCAGGCAGCAAGGGAATCAGTGCGTCTGGCTTGGCATAAGGCCGCACTGGCGCTCAATCAGGCTCACAGTGCTGGCAAGCTGCCTTCCTGAGACGCTCTCGCGGGAAATTTCGCGCTCTATGGCTGTAATGCTGCGCAAAACAGTGGAATGACGGCGGTTTAGCTGGCTTCCGATGTCGCTTAGGGATAGCTCGGTATGCTTGCGCGCCAGATAAAAGACAGCGTTGCGTGCCTGCACACATTCCTGGCGCCGCGAACGCGAGCAAAGCTGCCGCGGCGTTAGGCCAAAATTCTCGCAGACCAGGCTTAAAATCCGCTCCATGTCCAAATCTTGCGCATGGCAGGCGTACTGGCTTAAGGCATCCAGGGCAATATCCATATTCAGCTTGCAGTTGAGCAGTTTTGCCTTGAACAGCATGCTCTTAAGGCAGGATTCAAGCTGGCGTACATCGCCCTTAAGCCGCGTTGCCAGAAGATCCGCAAGCTCGTCAGGCAGCTGAACCTGGTGACTTTTGGCCTTGCGCATCAGGATTTCGCGGCGCATCTCCTGATTGGGCGGACGGATATGGGTCAGAATCCCTGAGCAGAAATAAGAGAGCAGCTGGCCGTCCACATCTTCCAGTTCATTGGGCGCAAAGGAACTTGTCAGCACCAAGCGGCCGCCCTGGCTCTGTAGCCTGCGCACAATGGCCAGAAGCATCTCCTGCATGGCCTTTTTGCGCTGGAAAAAATGGACATCTTCAAGGAGCAGAAGCTCCAGGCCGTCCAGCCTGGCTTTGAACGATTCAAGATCGTGCTGGCGCAAGGCGGCAACATAGCCTGAGGCAAACTCCTCGGCTGTAAGATAGGCTACGCGCACGCCCTCTTTAAGCGCACTGATTTCCCGCCCGGCGGCCTCGGCCAGATGGGTTTTGCCAAGGCCGGGCGCGGCCTTGATAAACAGGGTTTGCAGTTCGCCGGGTGCGCAGATTTCCCGCGCTGCCGCAGCGGCCATCCTGTTGGGGGCGCCAACGACAAAATCGCTGAAGCTGTAACGCCAGACCTTGACGCGAGAGCTTGCCCTGGACGCAAGGGGCAAGACCCCCTGGGCCGGAGCATTTTTATCAGCAGGCGGCAAGGCCCTGGCCAGCAAGTCCGCGCAACTTTCCTGCTTAGGCGCAACGCTGCCCCCGCCATGCTCAAAGCACAATTCCAGATGCGCTGCACTTGGGCCTAAGGCAGCAATGGCGGCCTTGCGCAGACTGTCTGCAAGGTTGCGCTCAAGCCAGGCGGCCATAAAGGCGTTGGGCGCCAAAAGCCGCAAGACCTGACCCTCAAGGGAAGCCTTAACCGGTTCAAGCCAGACTTTATAAACGCCAGGGTCAAGCGTCTTTTGCAAATTGGCGGAAATTGCCGCCCATGAATCGTGCATGGAAATCTTTTATCTGGCTTTGAGCATGGGGACAAAGGCGGGAAAGTAATTTTGCCAAGGATGGAGGCTTTCTTTGTCCCCATGTTTTTGAAAAGATAAGTTATTGAAATTACATTTTTTTTGTATAAGATTTATCTTTTTTCGCCCCTTGGAAAAGCCAAGGTCAATAAGCCTTTGGCCCATGACAAGGCGTCAATAAACATATTTGAAAATAATTTTTCCACAATGATAATTTGATTTATCTGCAAATATCTGCATATTTCATCTTTTTACGCAAAAATTTTCTCTGAGGGAGTCTTTGCGTAAGTGGTCGGCTGCTTTTCTCTGCGCCAAAAAAAGCAAACCCCGCATTGCGGGGTTTGCTCTAGCAAAAGCAGGGAGAGCTTGCGGAAAAAGCACGGGGATTCTTAGAAAGAAACCCTCACTCCCAGGGCGAATTCATTGTTATAGGGATCATTGCCCACTTCGTATTTCTTGCCGCCATAGTTGGTGCTTAGCTCGTTATAGCCAAGGCCCATGAAGCGGTAGGAAGCGTCAATGGCCAGATTGTCGGTGACGCTGAACGATGCGCCCGCGCCCACATTCCAGGCAAAATTGGTGAAGCGGTCATCCATGGAAACGGTATCGCCGTTCTGAAGCTTGAAATCATAGCCAGTGTAATTGAATGCCAGGCCAAGGCCCGCGCCAAGGTAAGGCGTAAGGGCTGTATCGTTGTGGAAATCCCAGAAGAAGTTGGCAAAGAGTGTGGAATTATTCCAGGTACCCTTGGCGCTGGAAAATCTTGAGCCGCCGGTATCCCAGCTTGTTTCGCTATTGCCACGCATGGAAAATTCAAGCTCGGCGCGAAGCGGCACCGAGTTTTGCACCCAGAAATCATAGCCGCCAGCAAGGCCGCCGCCCAGGGTGAACTGGCTGTAGTTGTCAAGGCCAGAGCCTGCCAGGGCGCTGCTGCGCGACATATTGCCGCTATTTTGGAAAGACATCAGGAATTTGGGCGCAAGATACAGGCCAGTGCCCTCGGCAAGACTAAGTCCTGGCGCAAAAAGTGTGCAAATAAGCGTGAGAGCTGCAAAAATCCGTTTCATGGCTGCCTCCTCCTTTCTTTTTTGCAAGAAAAGTTTTCTTCCGAAATTAGCGAAATTCAGGAAATTCGCCAGATTATTTGCCTAAAATCTGGAAATTATCCAGCCTCCTTGAAAGAGCGCCTGGCTTTGGGCCAAATTGCCCCGGCTACAAAGGCCAATTTCTTTGGGCTTGCATCATTGCCCGGCGCTTTCCTGTTATTCGGCAATTTTAGCCATGACATTAGAGGCAAGCCTGACGCCCCATTATTTGCCAAGACTTTGCAGCAGCAGAAGCGCCTGCCTGCCCAGATCCAGGGCGGACATAGGGTTCTGCCCGGTGACCAGACGCCCGTCCACCACAACATGATCGCTCCAGGGGGCTGCGCTGTCGTAGATGCAGCCCTTGGCTCTCAGCGCTGTCTCCAGGGCAAAGGGGACTATTTTATCCATCTTGATCAGTTCTTCCTCGGCATTGGTAAAACTGTCGAGGCGCTTGCCCTTGATCAGATTTTCGCCGTTGTCCAGGCGAATATTCAGAAGCCCGGCCGGCCCATGACAAACAGCGCTCACAATGCCGCCATTTTCATAGATTTTAGCGGCAATGGCGGCAAGCTCCGCATTCTCCGGGAAATCCCACATAGCCCCGTGGCCGCCTGCGTAGTAGATCAGCGCATAATCTTCGGGCCGAACCTGCTCCGGGCGCATGGTTTTGGCCATCTTGGCCTGCCAGGCGCTATCCTCCCAGAATTTCTTATTGATGGGATCGCTCAGATCCACGCCCTCCACTGGCGGCTTGCCGCCTTTTGGGCTGACCACGTCGATCTCACATTCTCCACCCAGGACATCCCAGGGATGGGTAACTTCGGAAAGATAATAGCCTGTGGGCTTGCCTGTGTTGCCTAGCTCGCCGTGACTTGTAACCACAAAAAGCACTTTCTTTGTCATTGCTCACTCCTTGGATAAAAATCTGACCAGTAATGGCTTAAATATGCCCTGTGCGTTTAAAAAGCATAGCCGAGGGAAACCATGTAAATATTGGCCACCACATTTTTGGAACTGGCGTCACGGATTTGCGAGGGGAGCTTGATCACGCCGCTGGCCTCGCTTCCGCCATAATCCATGGAATTGATCCAGAGATGGGCATAGGCCAGATCCAGGGTAAAGTCATTCCATTTCAGCCCTGTGCCAAGGGTAAGCCCACTGCGGCCATAAGTGGGCATCATGAAATCTGCGTGTTTTTCATTGAGCACTGGCGTTTCATGATAGAAACCAGCCCTGAGCGCAAGCCAGTCCAGGGGCTTGTATTCCACGCTGGCATTGAAATTGAGTCCATTGCGGGCGTGTTTGGGATTGATTGCCGCATAGCCGCTGTCGAGATAGATATTCAGGGAATTGTAGGTTGACCAGCGCGTCCAGACACTGCCCACCTCAAAGCTCAGATCCTCCCTTGGCTTCCAGGCCAGGCCCAGGGCCAGGGAATCGGGCAGTTGCACCGTGGCATTGGCCCCGCAGTTGCGCGCCTCGGGCACAGCGCCCGCTTTTGCATAGAGATTGCTTATGCCCTGCTGGCCGAACGTGGCCTCGCCATTGATGTTCAAAGTAACCTGACTCTTGTAGGAAAGGCCCAGAGACCATTGCTCATTAAAGCGCAGATGCGCCCCAAGATGGGCGCCAAAGCCCCAGCCCGTGCCCTCCAGCTGAAAATCGTTGTCAGTGATATGCCTGAGGTCACTTGTAGTCGGTATTTTATTGCCCATATAGAACCCGGCGTAGAGGGCCTCCAGGCCGGCCGAAAGGGAAAGATAGCGGTTGAGCTTATAAGCCAGTGTGGGCACAAAGGAAATGGTCTGCAAGCCAAGGTCATAGACATTGTAGCGCCCGACCCAGTCCTGGGAATAGCTGTTGCCAATGCCGAAACGCGAAAAAACCCCCAGGCCAAGCCAGAAGTCATCGTTGAGCTGATAGCTCAGATAGCCGTGGGGCAAGGTGAATACCGCTGGCTTTGTTGAGGTTTCATGCTTGCGGCCTCCGTAAAGATCCGCATCAATGCTCCCCTGCGGGGCGACAAAGCCCAGGCCAAGCATGACGCGGCTTCCGGGAAGCTGGGTTAAGCCCGCCGCATTATAGGCCAGTGCCGAGACGTCATCGGCGCGGCCCACCAGGCCGCCCGCAAGGCTAACGCCGCGCGCGCTCCACTCGTTTAGCGCAAAGCCCTCGGCATGGGCATTGGCTGCCATGAACAGGCTGAGCAAAAAAGCCAAAAAGCCTTTGGCCAGAAATCCCATTTCTCCCCCTGATTGCTGAAAATTATTCTCCATCAAAGCATATTTTGCGGATCAAGATCCAGCGTGAGCTGCATATTCCTGGCCTCGGGATGCCTTTGGGCAAAGAGGTAAAGCTGGCGCATGGGCTGCCAGCTTGCGCACTTGAGCAAGCAGATAAACCTTTTGCGCCCGCGGAGCATGGCCAGGGGCGCGGGCGCTGGGCCGCGCATCCGCAAGCCAAACTCAAGGGCTGCCTTGCGCAAGTCTTGCGCAAGGCTGGACAGCCGTTCATGGGCTGAATCATCGGCAGATGCGAAAGACAGCCTTAAAAGGCCAAGGCAAACAAAAGGAGGATATTCGCGTTTTTGGCGCAAGGCAAGCTCCTGGCTGGCAAAAGACGCATAGTCGGCCCTAAGCAGATACTCCCAGAAATTCAGGCCGGGATTGCGCGTCTGGATCAGCACCCTGCCTGGGCGCTCCCCGCGTCCGGCGCGGCCTGCGCACTGAAGCAGAAGCTGGAAACTGCGTTCCGCCGCCCGGTAATCCGGGAGGTTCAGCCCCAGATCGCCATCCACAACCACAGCCAGGGTAACCAGGGGGAAATGATGCCCCTTGGAAAGCATCTGTGTGCCCACGAGAATTGGGGACTCCCTGCGGGCAAAGGCTTCAAGGATGGCTTCAAGGCTTCCGGCCTGGCGGGTGCTGTCGCGGTCAAGGCGCAGGATCCTCGTGCTGGAAATCTGCGCAAGCTGCTCGGCAAGGCGCTCCGTGCCCTCGCCCAGTGGCAGGAAGTTCATACCCTTGCAGTCCGGGCAGGGGCTTGGAAAATCCCGCGCATATCCGCAATAGTGGCAAAGCAGCTTGCCCCTTGCCTTGTGGTAGGTAAGACCAATATCACATTCAGGGCAGCGCAGGCTTCTAGCGCAGTTCTGGCAATAAAGCAGGGGCGCATAGCCGCGGCGGTTGAGCAAAATAACTGCCTGCTCCCCGGCTTCAATAGTCGTGCGCAGGGCCGCCTCTGTCTCAGGCGCAAGCAGGCAGGAGGCATCGGCTTCAAGCTTGCGCAGATCCACAAGCTCCAGGGCCGGGTTTCTGCATTCGCCAACGCGCTTTGCCAGACGAAGCATGGGGATGCGCCCGTTTTGCGCCGCATGAAAGGTCTTTAAGTCAGGTGTGGCCGATCCCAAAAGCAAAAGTGCCTTGTGCTGCCGCGCACGAAACCAGGCAACTTCCTTGGCGTGATAATTGAGGCCCTCATCTTGCTTGAACGAGGCATCATGCTCCTCATCGAGGATGATACAGCCAAGCCTGCTTGCTGGCAAAAAAAGCGCCGAGCGTGTGCCAATGACCAGGCAAGGCCCGGAGGCTTCAGCCATTTCTCTAAAGCTGGCTTCGCGCCTGGCCGGGCTTTGATAGCCGTGATAAAAGAGAATTTTTGTTCCGCCTGGCAAAAAAGCCAGGGCATCGCGGCGCAATTTGCAGGCCAGGGCAAGCTCCGGAGCCAGCAAAAAGACGCTCAGGCCGCGTTCAAGACAGATTTTGGCCAGGGAGAGATAGACTGCGGTTTTGCCGCTGCCGGTAACACCATAAAGCAGGCGCGTGGCGCAAGTTCCCAAAGCCTCAACGCAAGCCCTGAACGCGGCCTCCTGCTCCGCGTTCAGCTTGAAGTCCGCCGAATCCGGCGGCAAAGCAAGGGCAGGCGGGAGATCCTCTGGCTCATCACGCTTTAGGGCCAGGCAATTTTGCCCAAGCAGCGCCTTCAAGACAGCGGAAGTGCCAGGGCCGAAGCTTTGGGTCAAAATCTTGCGGCTCACCGGGCCATGCTCAAAAAGATAATCCAGGAGAGCTTGCTGGCGAAGGGCGGCCGGGCGCACCGGCCAGGGCGGCTCAACTGTCAGGAAACAAAGCTCGCTGCTTGCCGCATCCTGCTTTTTGGGCAGAATTTCGGCCTCCCCCTTGAGAAAGAGCGCGGCCCACTGCTCAATAACCGCAAGCGGCTGGCGGACAAGTTTTTTAAGCTCAAGGCTTTCAGCACCCTGGGCTTTCAGGCGGTGCAGCACGCCGCTTAAGCCGCGCAGGCCCTGGGGCAGAACATGCCCAAGCACAAGGGCGGGATCAGCGCCCTGCCTGGCCCCCAATTCTCTGGCCAGATTGAGAAGCTCCAGACTGAGCAGGGGCTTGCGCTCCAGCGGCCAGAAAAGATCCCTGTAGTTCAGGCCCTGGGGCAAATCATCCGCAGCGGGAAAACTGAGGATCACCCCGGTTTTAAGACTCTGCTGCCGCCCGAGGGGCAGGGCCACGCGCATCCCCTGCTTCCAGAAAGCAGCCGGGAAATAGGCCGGAAGCGTGTATGTCAGGCTGAGATAAGGCGCACAGAGCAGGGCAATCCGGGCAAACATCAGAACCTGAAAAGATCAGCGCATGGCTTAGAGAGAAGCAATAGGGTAGCAAAGCCCTTCAGGGCTTTGCGTCTTGCGCTTGGGAGGGGTTTGCTTCCCCTCCCAAGCTACCGCCCGCATTGATACCCCGCCCTTTAGGGCGGGGTGCGGGCTAGTCGGCCTGAAGGCCGAGGTCTCAAACCACAAAGGAACTAGCGGATGAATGAGGCCGCTAACGCGGCCTCGCATCGCCATGCCTTGATGGGCTTAACTCAGTCCAGGCTATTGGAACTGGACAAAGTTTTTCAAAAGGCCAAGCAGTTCGTAGCGCAATTCTTCTTCCTGCAGGGCGAAATAGATATTGGCAGTGAGAAATTCAGCCCAGTCGCCGGCGTCAAAGCGCATTCCGGCCATGCGCACCGCCATCATCCCGCGATCCTTGGCCAGGGCCTGGAGGGCGTCAGTAAGCTGGATTTCCCCGCCCTGGCCGGGCTTGACTTTCTCAAGGTAGTCAAAGATGTCCGGCGTAAGCACATAGCGGCCCACAATGGCCAGACGCGAGGGCGCGTCCTCGCGGTTGGGCTTTTCCACCATGTCGCGCACACGGTAAACGCCCGGGGCAACTTCCTCGCCGTCAATGATTCCGTACTTGCTGGTTTTCTCCCAGGGCACTTCCATAACGCCAACCACGGGCATATTTTCGGCCATGGCTACTTCAATAAGCTGGCCGATGCCAGGCACACCGCCGAACATGAGATCATCGCCAACCATGATCGCAAAGGGATCATCGTGAATCAACTCTCGGGCGCAAAGTACGGCATGGCCCAGGCCAAGCTGTTTTTTCTGGCGCACAGACATGATATTGACCATTTCGGCCACATCGCGGATTGCCTTGAGCTTGTCAGTCTTGCCAGCGCGCTCAAGCACGCCCTCAAGCTGAAGATTGTAATCGAAATGATCCTCAATGACGCTCTTGTCGCGGTTGGTCACAAAGATCACATCGCGGATCTTGGCGCGAATGGCCTCCTCCACCACATACTGGATGACGGGCTTGTTATAGATGGGCAACATTTCCTTGGGAATGTTCTTGGTAGCTGGCAATGAACGTGTACCCCAACCGGCCACTGGAATGATCACCTTGTGAATGTTCTTCATCTCCGCCTCCAGCAGAAACAAAAAAAACAAAAATTACCGCTTTTGCGCCATTAAATGCAACACCTCTGCCACCGCGCTCAAAAGGAGCGACTTTTTACAAAACGCCATACAATTAGCCAATATTCAGCCAAAAAGCATTTCAATGCAAGGGGAAAAAGGCCCAAGCCCGAATTCAGCGCAATTCCCTGGCCACCAGGTCAGCCATTTCCTGGGCATAAGCCTGGACTTTCTCGGCATCCTCCCCCTCGACCATCACCCTGCACAGCGCTTCCGTGCCCGAATAGCGCAACAGCACCCGGCCGCGCCCGGCAAGGGTCTTTTCGAGAGCGGCTATGGCCTTGGCAATGGCCGGGCGCTCCTCAAAGGGAATACGCTTTTCAACATGGACATTGATCAGGCATTGCGGAAATGGCTTGAGCAAGCCCGAAAGCTCCGAAAGCGGCTTTTCCTTTTCGCGCATGATCCTGAGAATCTGCAAGGCAGCAAGCAGGCCATCGCCGGTTGTGCTGTAATGCCTGAAGATCAGATGCCCGGACTGCTCGCCGCCAAGCATGGCCCCTTCGCGGCGCATGGCCTCCACCACATATCTGTCGCCAACCTGGGTGCGCAAAAGGCGTCCGCCATGCTCGCCCATGAAGATTTCCAGGGCCAGATTGCTCATTGCCGTGCCCACAAGCAGGTTTCCGGGCAATTCTCCCCTGGCCATCATGGCCTGGGCGCAGAGGGCCATAAGCTGATCCCCGTCTAGAATTGTGCCGTGTTCATCAACCACAATCAGCCTGTCGGCATCGCCATCCAGAGCCAGGCCCACATCGGCGCGCAACTCGCGCACCTTGGCCGCAACCACCTGGGGATGCAGGGAGCCGCAGTGATCGTTGATATTTGTGCCGTTTGGCTCACAGCCAATGCGAAAAACCTCGGCGCCCAGTTCTTCCAGCGCAAGGGGCGCAACCTTGTAGCTTGCGCCATTGGCGCAATCAACCACAATGCGCAGGCCAACGAGGCTCAGCCCTGGCGGGAAACAGCTTTTGGTATAGACGATATAGCGGCCGCCGGCATCCTCAATCTTGCTTGCGCGGCCTATCTGGCGTTCGCCAGGATAGGGCCACGCAAAGGAGGGATCCTCAACCATGGCCGCGATTTCATTCTCCACCTGATCCGGGAGCTTGTAGCCATCGGCGTCAAAAAATTTAATTCCGTTGTCATAAAAGGGATTGTGCGAGGCCGAAATGACCACGCCAAGATCAGCGCGCATGCTCCTGGTCAGAAAGGAAATGGCCGGGGTAGGTAGCGGGCCGGTCATTATGACGTGCATCCCGGAAGCGCAGAGGCCGGATGTCAGCGCCGACTCAAACATATAGCCGGAAAGGCGCGTATCCTTGCCAATGACCACGCGGTGAATATGTTCGCCGCGGCGAAAGCGCACACCGGCCGCAAGGCCAAGGCGCAGGGCCACATCCACAGTCATGGGCGGCGTATTCACCCTGCCGCGCAAGCCATCAGTGCCAAAAAATCTTTCCGCCATTTCAGCTTTCCTGTTCCTACTTTTTTTCCCGTGTGACAATAACATCTTCAGTGCTTGGATTAAGCAGGGTCATGCCTTCGGGCAGGCGAAAGCGCGGCTTGACGCGCCTGCTCTCGCCAGCTTCCAGAGCCGGGGGAGTTACGCTCACCTCAAGCTGGTTGAGATAGCCAGCGCTCTTGGCCAGAGCCTCGGGCACTTCAACAAGCACTGTAATTTCCGCAGGCTTGATGCTGAACTGCCGCGCCTCATCCCCTGGCACGAGAATATGGCAGCGGCGCGATACAACGGTACGACCGCTGGTGATCGTGTAGCGCACGCGCACAGAGGGCGGCTGGGCTGTGACCAGGCTAGGCGTATCCAGGGTCAGGTTTTGTTCCACCCTTGTGCCTGCGGCCTTGGAATCAAGCATGATCGTAAGCGGCAGAGTGGAAATTTTGGAAATCACTTCCTCTGGCCCGCGCAGGGTCACAGTTGCCGGGGAGACGCTGACATTTTCCACAGTCAGGGCGCCTCCGCGCAAGGGTGACTCCACTATGGTGCGCAGGGATACGCTGCGTTCGCCAAGGGTATCGGCCCTGACCACGATGCGCGGCGGCTGAATATCCACCACGTCAAAGGCCCTGAAATTCGGCCCAAGCTCATCGTTGGCAATGGGCACAACAGTCACGCCTTTCTTGATTGTCGAGAGGTTAATGGCCTGGTTCAGCCGCTCCCTGGGAATTGAGCGCAAAAGGGTTTCCGGCCCACGCAGGCGCACGATGATCTTGCTCACCAGTCCGTCCGTAACCACAAGATCCGGCGGAATGCCATAATAATCAATGTTCACTTCCACCTGGGCTTCCAGGCGGTCGCGCACAGAGACAATATACCACATTGCCGTGGCCGCAAGCACAGCCACAAACATGGACAAAAGTTGCGTTACGCGGCGCTGCTTTTCCTTGCCGCCAGTTTTAAGCGATTTCATTTAACACCTGCGCAAGATGCGCACCATCCAGGGCGCGCACAAGCTTGCCTTTCATGGCCACGGAAATTTCGCCCCGCTCCTCCGAGACCACCACGGCAATGGAATCACTTTCCTCGGTAATGCCAAGGGCTGCGCGGTGACGTGTGCCGAAATTCTGGCCCTTGGCCTCTGCCAGGGGCAGGATGCAGCCTGCCGCAAGAATCCGCCCGCGGCTTAAAATAACCGCGCCATCATGCAGCGGGGCTTTGGGATAAAAGATATTCATCAGCAACTGCCTTGAAAGCAAGGCGTCAACGCGCACGCCTTCGCGCTTGATCATGTCGCCAAGGCGCATGCTCCGCTCAATGACAATCAAGGCGCCAACGCGCAGGCGGGCCATTTCCACGCAGGCCGCAACCAGTTCCGCCACGCCGCTATGCCTGAGCTCGCGGCGGCGGAAAAAGCGTCGCGCCCCGATTTCGCCCAGGGCCTGGCGGATGTCGGCCTGAAAAATGACCACAATCAAGATGAACAGGGAGCCGAAGATATATTGCAAAAGCCAGGTCAGCGTATAAAGGCCAAGGGAACGCGCAAAGAAATAAAGCAGGGTAAGCAGGCCAAGGCCGCTGAGTACGGCCAGCGCCCTTGTGCCGCGCAAAAGCTGGATGACCTGATAGAGCAGCACGCTGACCAGGGCAATGTCTAGGGCATCGCGCCAGTCAAAAACCAGATGCTCAAAACCCATGCCCACTCCCCGAGTTTCCAGCCGGACTTTCCCCGGCAAGGGCCACTGCCAGTTCCAGGGCCTGGCGCGCTGCGGCGGGATCATGCACTCTGTGCCAGAAGACTCCGCGCTCCCAGAGCAGGGCGCAAGCCGTGGCCGTGGCCGGACCGCGCTTTTTCAGTTCCAGGCCCAGAAGGCCGCCAAAAAAAGACTTCATGGAAAGGCCGACCAAGAGAGGCCGCCCAAAATCGAGAAACTCGGAAATATGCCCAAGCAGGGCAATATTGTCTTCCAGACTCTTGGCAAAGCCAATGCCTGGATCAAGGGCAACATGAGCTTCGGGAAGTCCGGCATTGACCAGGCGGCTTAGGCCGCGCTCAAAAAAAAGATGCGCGTCCTTAACCACGTCGCCAAGCACATCTCCCCGAGCGAGATCGGCATGATCCGGCGCAAGGCCCATATTTCCAAAGCAGCCGCGGTTATATGTAAGCACATAGCCAGGCCGATACTGGGCAAGCACATCGAGAAGCTCGGGATCGCCGCGGCAGGCGGATATATCGTTGATCACACTGACACCTTCTCCAAGGGCCAGGGCCGCAGTTTGCGCATGATAGGTATCCACCGAAATGAGCGCCTTGGGCCAGCGTGCGCCAAGGGCCTGAAGCGCTGGCATGAGCCGTTGCTGTTCCTCGCCTTGCTCCAGGGCTTGCGCTCCCGGGCGCGTGGACTCGGCCCCCAGATCCAGAATAGCCGTCCCCTCATCGAGAAGCTTGCCGGCATGGGCAAGCACGCTTTCCAGATTCTTGGGCGCAGATCCATCAAAAAAAGAATCAGGGCTGAGATTGACTATTCCCTGCAGCCCAAAAGGGCGCTGAGGGTTCAGGGGCTTGCCCCCCAACCCAAGCCAGAGTCCAGGGAAGCCCCCTGGCCTCTCCGGGCCTGGCCTGGGATTGATGCTAATTGTCTTTGCCATCCACTGGCTTTGGCTGCTTTTTCGCGGCAGGGTCATTTTTTTCTGCTTTATCTGCCTTGTCGCCTGCCTCGGCTGAATCAGCGCAGGCATCATCTTCTTCAAGCACAAAGTCAGGCTCATTGTCATCCTGGGCCTTGGGCGCTTTTTTCGATGCCTTGGCCTCAGCGCTTTCCAGTGCTGGCAGGGGCTTGTTTTCCATGAGCAGATCGAGGTCATCCCCGCTGATGGTCTCGCGCTCCAAAAGCGCGTTGGCAATGCGGTGCAGAGCATCGGCATTGTCCTCAAGGAGCTTGCGGCAGCGCTCATGTGCTTCCTGGACAATGCGCTTAACCTCGGCATCCACCTTGCGCGCGGTTTCCTCACTGTAATTCTTGTTCTGCACCCATTCGCGGCCAATGAAGACTTCCTCACCTGTCTCGCCGATGGAAATGGTGCCGATATTCTCACTCATGCCCCATTCGCAAACCATCTTGCGGGCCATGCGCGTGACGCGCTCAATATCGTTGGATGCGCCTGTGGTGATGTCATCGAGAATCAGTTCCTCGGCCACGCGCCCCCCGAGAAGCACAACCAGATTATTCAGGAGGTATTTGCGCGAATAGCCGTGGCGATCCTCTTCAGGAAGCTGCATGGTTACGCCCAATGCCCGGCCGCGGGGAATGATCGTCACCTTGTGAACCGGGTCAGAGCCTGGGAGCAGGCGGGCAGCCAGGGCATGACCGCCCTCGTGATAAGCCGTGATCCGCTTTTCCTCATCCGAGAGGATCAGGCTGCGGCGCTCGCGGCCCATCAGCACCTTGTCCTTGGCAAATTCAAAGTCGTGCATGTCAAGCTGGTTCTGGTTCTGCTTGGCTGCCTGAAGCGCCGCCTCGTTGACCAGATTTTCCAGATCCGCGCCGGAAAAGCCCGGCGTTCCGCGGGCAAGCACTTCCAGGTCAACGCCCTTATCGAGGGGGGTGCGCTTGGTATGCACTTCGAGGATTCGCTTGCGGCCGCGCAGATCCGGAGTCGGCACCACAACCTGGCGGTCAAAGCGCCCGGGGCGCAAAAGCGCGGGATCAAGCACATCCGGCCTGTTGGTGGCGGCAATAAGGATTACGCCCTCATTGCTTTCAAAGCCGTCCATCTCGACCAGAAGCTGGTTCAGGGTCTGTTCGCGCTCATCATGGCCGCCGCCAAGGCCCGCGCCGCGCTGGCGGCCTACGGCGTCAATTTCATCAATAAAAATCAGGCAGGGAGCGTTTTTTTTGCCCTGGACAAAAAGGTCACGCACGCGCGAGGCGCCCACGCCTACAAACATCTCCACAAAATCCGAGCCGGAAATGGAAAAAAAGGGTACTCCGGCCTCTCCGGCCACGGCGCGCGCAAGCAGGGTCTTGCCCGTGCCTGGAGGGCCTACCAAAAGCACGCCCTTGGGAATCCGCCCGCCAAGGCGCGTAAATTTTTTGGGATTGGAGAGAAACTCGACAACTTCCGAAAGCTCTTCCTTGGCCTCGTCAACTCCGGCCACGTCGGCAAAGGTCACGCGCGCATTATCCTGATTGAGCAGACGCGCCCTGGAGCGGCCAAAACTCATGGCCTTGCCTCCGCCTGCCTGCATCTGGCGCATGAAAAAAACCCAGACGCCAATGAGCAGGAGCATTGGAAACCAGGAAACCAGAATGGTCATGTACCAGGGCGATTCCTCTGGCGGCTCGGCCTTGATCTCAACTTTTTTCTCAATCAGCCGATTGACCAGGTTGGCATCCCTGGGCGCATAGGTTTGAATACTGCGGTTGTCTGAAGTGCGGCCAATGAGGCTTTGGCCCTGGATGGTCACCGAAAGCACCTGGCCCTCGTCCACACGGTTGAGAAATTCGGTAAAGGGCACTCGCTGCGCACTGGATTGCGGTTGCTGAAAGTTATTGAAAAGCATGACCATCGCCATGACGATCATTGCCCAGAGCATCAGATTGCGAACGAACTGATTCAAAGCTGCCTCCGTTGAAATTGCAGGCCGCCAGCGGCGGCAAAGCGGCATATCAATATAATATCAGCATAGGCTTTGGCAATGGCGCAACTGCGTTCGTCTTGACGCAAAAGCCCGTATGCCATAACTTTGCGCACTTTAATCGGGCCTTGAACTTTGCCGCCTGGACTTGGGGGGGACAGTGGAAAATCTGGAGCAGGATGCCGCGCCATTGGAAAAGCATAGTCAGGAGGCCGCGCCCCTTGCCAACCGAACGCAAAAATGCGCCCCAAAGGTCAAGCTTGGCAGCAAGTCGCCCTATGCCGCCTATTTCCAGCCCATGCTGGAAAGCTTCGCCCGCCGCAACGAGCTTAATGAAGTAATCAAGAACCGCGTGCGCAAGGCCTGTGACCTCCTTGACGCTGGCCTTGCGCTTTTTCCCAATGATTTTCGCCGTGAACATTCCATCGGCTGGGTTCTTGCAAAATTCGGCAATCTTGAGGGCGAAGCCCTGGAAAGCCAGGAGGATGTCTGCGCAGTTGCGGGGCGGATCATCTCCCTGCGCTCATTCGGCAAGGTTGCTTTTTTTCACCTCCTCGATCAAAGCGGGAGCATCCAGTGCTATGCCTCCAACGAGCATCTGGACGACACAGCCTGCATGGTTGTGCGCAAGCTCGAAGTGGGCGACATAGTCGGCGTTTCCGGGCATCTTTTCCGCACGCGCACAGGCGAGCTGACCATAGCCTGCCGCTCGCTCAGGCTGCTTGTGCGCTCCATGCGCCCGCTACCTGAAAAATATCACGGCTTAAAAGACATGGAAACGCGCTACCGCCAGCGCTATGTTGACCTGATTGTCACTCCCAAGGCGCGGGAAATCTTCCTCAAGCGCAGCCTTATCGTGCGCGAGTTTCGCCGCTTCATGGAGGATCACGGCTTTCTGGAGGTTGAGACCCCGATCATGCAACCCATTGCCGGCGGGGCAACGGCCAAGCCGTTCAGCACACACCATAACGCCCTTGACCTGGATCTTTTTCTGCGCATCGCCCCGGAACTGTACCTCAAGCGCCTTTTGGTAGGCGGCTTTGAAAAAGTTTTTGAACTCAACCGCAGTTTCCGCAATGAGGGCATTGACACGCGGCATAACCCGGAATTTACGATGTGCGAATTCTACTGGGCCTATGCCACATTCAAGGATCTGATGGATTTTACGGAGCAGCTTTTTGCGCATCTGGCAAATAAAGTCTGCGGCTCAAGCGTCATTCCCTACCAGGGGGAAATGATTGATTTGACCCCAGGGCACTGGAAGCGCCTGAGCTTTTACGAATCCCTTAAGGAAATTGGCGGCCACGGGCCGGATTTCTACAACGATTACAACAAGCTCAAAAACTATATCAGGGAGCGCGGCGAAAAAACCCTTGCCAATGAATGTCTGGAAAAGCTTCAGGCCAAGCTCTTTGACCTTGATGTGGAAGATAAGCTGATTCAGCCGCATTTCATCTACCACTATCCCACGGCAATCTCGCCGCTTTCACGCCGCAACAACGAGCATCCCGAAATCACGGACCGCTTTGAACTGTTCATCACCGGCCGCGAGCTTGCCAATGCCTTTTCCGAACTCAACGACCCCGTTGATCAGCGCCTGCGTTTTGAGGATCAGCGCCGCGAAAAAGAGGCCGGGGACGATGAGGCCCACTGCATGGACGAGGACTATTTGCGCGCTCTTGAATACGGTATGCCGCCGGCGGCGGGCCAGGGAGTGGGCATTGACCGCCTGGTGATGCTGCTTACCGATACCGCTTCGATCCGCGAAGTGATTCTCTTTCCCCTGCTTCGGCCCGAGTTTTATGCCAAGGACGGCGCAAGCCAGGAGCGCGTCAGGGGCTGATGCGCCTGCCTGCGCATCGAAGCGCCGCTAATTGAGAAAAGTTCTAAAATAAATCTTGAATCTTGGGCAAAGCTGGTTCAAAATGGCATCAATGCCTTTTGAACTCTTTGTGGCCTTGCGCTACCTCTTTTCGCGGCGCAAGCAGACTTTTATTTATGTCATCTCCCTGATGTCCATTCTGGGTGTAGCCTTGGGCGTTGGCGCGCTCGTCCTGGTGCTTGGCGTCTATAACGGACTGACCACCGACATGCGCGACAAAATTCTTGGAGCCAATGCCCACGGCATTGTCTTAAGCTATTCCCAGCAAGCCTTTGAACAAGACCTCCCAGGTCTCATGGAACGGATTCTTGCCGTGCCTGGAGTTACTGGCGCCACGCCGTTCATCTATAGCGAGGTCATGCTTTCAGCAGGCGGCGGCGTTAAAGGCGTGGTTTTGCGCGGCATAGACCCCAAAAGCGCGCCCAAGGTTCTCTCCATGCTCAGGCAGTTGGCAAGCGGAACCTTGGACAAGCTCGAGGGCGAAGGCACACCTGGGATCATAATTGGCGATGAACTTTCGCGCCGCCTGCACCTCTTTATTGACAGCCGCGTCAACCTGCTCTCCCCTGCCGGGCAGAAAAGCGCCGCTGGCTTTGTTCCGCGCATCCGCCCCTTTGAGGTTGCCGGAATTTTCAAGACAGGAATGTTTGAATACGATTCCTCCCTTGCCTTTGTAAGCCTTTCTTCTGCAAGGGAAATCCTCGGTCTTCCGCCAGGCTATATTTCCGGCATCGAAATTACGGTCAGCGATCTTTTCAATGCCGATGCCATTGGCATGCGCCTTGCCGATGCACTGGGATCGCCCTTCTATGTGCGCACCTGGATGGAGATGAACGCCAATCTTTTTGCCGCGCTCAAGCTGGAAAAAATCGGCATGTTCATTCTTCTGGCCATGGTGGTCTTGATTGGCTCTTTCTCCATCGTCACCAGCCTGGTCATGCTGGTAATGGAAAAAACCCGCGATATTGCGGTGATGATGTCCATGGGCGCAAGCAGGCGGATGATCCGCCGCATCTTCATGCTCCAGGGCTGCATTATCGGGCTTATCGGCACTCTGCTTGGCTATGGCTTTGGCCTTGGCCTTGGCTGGCTGCTCAAGCGCTACCGCTTCATCAAGCTGCCGGAAAATGTCTATACCCTGGATCACCTGCCCATCAGCATCACCTTGACAGATGTGCTGATTGTGGGCGCTTCGGCCCTTTTGCTCTGCTTTCTCGCAACTCTCTATCCGGCGCGCCAGGCAGCCAGGCTCAAGCCTGCCGAAGCCCTGCGCTACGAATAGCCCGCAATGGACGCGATCTACAAATTTTCAGGGGTGAGCAAGAGCTTCCCGGGGCCGGAAAAGGAAATTGAAATTTTCCATGACCTGAACTTTGCAGTAAGCAGGGGCGAAGCTCTGGCTGTGGTTGGAGCCTCCGGCTCTGGCAAGTCCACCCTTCTGCATCTCATGGGCGCGCTTGATGAGCCAAGCAGCGGACAAATTTTCTTTGCCGGGGCGGACATGGCCCTTATGACGCCTGATGAACAGGCCCGTTTCCGCAACCAGAGCCTGGGCTTTGTTTTTCAGTTTCACCATCTCCTGCCCGAATTCAGCGCGCTTGAAAATGTCGCCATGCCCGCTGTAATTGCCGGCACAAGCCTTGCTGAAATCAAGCCCAGGGCCAGAGAATTGCTTGAGCGCGTGGGCCTTGAACAGCGCCTTGAGGGCAAGCCGGCAACCTTATCCGGCGGTGAGCGCCAGCGCGTGGCCATTGCCCGCGCCCTCCTCTTGCAGCCACAGGTACTCCTGGCCGATGAACCCACTGGCAATCTGGACGAAGGCACAGCTTCCGAAATTGGCCAGTTAATCCTCTCCCTAAACCGCGAACTGGGCATGACCCTTGTAATTGTGACGCACAATCAGGAGCTGGCGAGCCAGATGGATCGCGCCCTGGAACTGAGAGCGGGGGCTCTTTATGAAAAAGTTTTCGCCTAGGCACAGGATAACCGCCCTTGCGGCCCTCTTTTCAATCCTCACTCTGTCCGGCCTGCTTCTGGCCTCGCCTGTCCTGGCGGCTCAGGGCACAGTGCTGGTCTTGCCATTTCAGGCCAATGCCGGGCCGGAAATGCCCAATGCCTCACGCCAGGTGCCGCAGATGATCATCGAAGATCTGGGCAAACAGGGCCTGAAGCCCATTCCGCTTGCCCAGGCGGAAAGCATTTTCAAGAGTAGCGGCACAAGCAGCATCGATCTGGCCACTGCCAGGCGTCTTGGACGCCAGGCCAAGGCGGATCTGGTCATCTACGGCAGTTTTAACCAGCTTGGGGATGGTTTTACCCTTGAAACACGGCTTGTGCCTGTGGAAAAAGGCAATGCCGAGCCTGCCAGATACGAGCGCCAGTCCCTGCTTGCGCTCAACGAGTGTGCCGCAAGCCTGGCTGAACGCGCAGGCAAGGTTCTTCAGCCATCTCCCCAGGCTGCGGAAAGCGGCTTTGTGCCCATGAATTCGCCAGCCGCGGACAAGGGCGGTTTAAGCGCTGTCCGTGTGCGCGGGATGAACGTGATGGATCCTGATACGGTGCTGATGCGCTTAACCATTCGCAAGGGCGATTCGCCGGATGCCCAGGCGATCAACGAGGAAGTCAAGCGAATCTGGGACATGGGCTATTTCAGCGATGTCCAGGCCACGCTTGAGGGCAATGAGCTTATCTTCACGGTTGTGGAAAAGCCGCGCATTGATAATATTCTCGTTGAAGGCTCAAAAGACATTGACGCTGAGGATGTCATTGCCGCAATGAGCACCAAGCCAGGCAACGTACTCAACGAACAGATGCTCTCAGACGATCTGCAAAAAATCACTGAGCTATACCGCAAGGACGGCTTTTACCTGGCCAAGGCCGACTACAGGCTGCAAGACCGCCAGGGAGGCCGCAGCGCCGTGCTGGTGATCACTGTCAACGAGGGCAAGAAGCTCTATATCAAGGAAGTGACCATCGAGGGGCTTAAGGAGCTTAAAAAGGGCGACATGGACAAATACCTTGCGCTCAAGCCCAGGGGCATTTTTTCCTGGATCACCGGCACTGGCGTACTCAAGGACGAATATCTTGAGCGCGATAGCAACGCCATTGCCGCCTATGGCCTGAACGAAGGCTATGTTGACATCCAGGTTTCCGCCCCCGAGGTAGAGTATAAGCCCGATGGCATCTATATCAATTTTGTGGTTCACGAAGGCCCGCGCTACAAGGTGCGCGATGTCAAATTTGCCGGGGACATCATTGACAGCGAGGATAATATGCTCGCTGTGGTTGAGATGGACGACTGGAAAAAGAACAATGGCTATTTTTCGCTCACTGTAATGCAGGAAGACAGCAAGCGCCTGAGCAACTTTTATTCCGATTACGGTTACGCCTTTGCCGAGGTGGACACCAAGGTGATGAAGGCCGATGACGGAAGCGAGCAGGTTGACGTGGGCTATCTGGTCAATAAAAAACAGAAGGTCTTCATTCGCCGCCTGAGCGTGGAGGGCAATACCAAGACCCGCGACAACGTGATTCTGCGCGAAATGCGCCTTGGCGATGGCGACATGTACGAGGGCGCCAAGTTGCGCCGCTCCACCGAGCGCTTAAACCGCCTGCGCTATTTCTCGGCAGTGGACATGGAGCTTGTGCCCACAGGCCAGGAGGACGAAGTTGACCTCAAGGTCAAGGTCAAGGAGGACAATACCGGCGCCCTCATGGGCGGTATCGGCTACTCTACCTATTACGATGTGGGCGTCACGGCCTCAATCATGGAGCGCAACCTCTTCGGGCGCGGCTATTGGCTCCAGCTTCAGGGCTTCTTCTCCTGGCGCAGAACATCAGGGGTGCTTTCTTTCACCAATCCGCGTGTTTATGATACGGATCTCTCCCTTGGCAATGACATCTATTATACCCATGACTACTGGGATGATTTCACCAAGGACACCGTTGGCGACACCATCCGCGCCGCTTATCCCATCGGCGAATATACCTCGGTGGGCCTTGCCTACCGCCTTGAGCGCTATGAACTGTATGATGTGGACAGCTATGCCTCGCCCTATATTTCCGATTACAAGGGCATAAACTGGACCAGCGCCCTCTCCGGGCGAATCCTGCGCGACACCACGGATGCCAGGGAGCGGCCAACCAAGGGCACAATTACGCGCCTCTGGGCGGAATACGGCGGCGGCGGCCTGGGCGGCTCAGACAACTTCATCAAGGCAGTGGCCGACTGGCAGGGCTTCTGGTCCTTTAACCCGCAGAATACCTTCCATGTCCGCGGGCGGCTTGGCGGCGTATTCCAGAACACCAACGAGCGCGTGCCTGTATTTGAGCGCTTCTGGCTCGGCGGCATGGACAGCATCCGCGGCTATTCCTACTCAGACATTTCACCGCGCGATTACCGCTATGGCGGCGAACAGATTGGCGGCGACAGAATGGGCGTTGCCAATGTGGAGTATATCTGGACCTTTGAAAAAGATTTGGGCCTGGCCATTGTGCCCTTTGTGGACAGCGGCTTTAACATTGACGCCAAAACCATGGGCAATGACTGGAACAAATATATTGTGGCCTCCACCGGGCTTGAATTGCGCTGGCGCTCACCCATGGGCGATCTGCGCATTGCCTACGGCATTCCCCTGGTGCAAGACTATGACAAGGAGCGTGAGCCAGGACGGCTGGAATTCAGCATGGGCCAGTTCTTTTAGACGCCTTCTCAAGAAGCATAATTTCAGGCAAGGCGCAAGCTGGCTCTGGGCCGCTGACGCCAATGCATAACAAAAGGGAAGCAGGATTTTTGCCAAGGCAAAGATCCTGCTTGCTTATTTGGGCAAGACCTGTCTTAACTTTGTCTCTGCTTCGCCGATAAACATGGTTAAGGAGGCGTTCAGCTTCCTTGCACAAGCCTGGCAAAAGGGCGAGAGTGACGGCGGTGACCAAAGTGAACGCAAAGCAGAAAAAAACGGCAGGGAAATCCCTTGGCAGGCGCATTGCGCCGCCGCTTTTCTTTGTCCTTGGGATCTTTCTGCTTGTAGTCTTTTGCTATGACGCCGGCTACAGCGGCCTGCCGCCCACTGAAAAGCGCTATGCCACAGCCAAGGCGGCCATTGCCAGCCTTAAACTGGATGAAAAGAAGAACCGCCAGCGCGAACCCTGGGAAAAACTGGCCAGGGAATTCAAGGCCATCTATGAGCATGACCCGGCCTGGGCCAACCGCACAGCCGCCCTTTTCCGCGCTGGCGAGAGCCTGGAGGAACTGGCCAAGCGCTCGCTGAGCAAGTCCGATGCGCGCAAGGCTGTTGAATGTTTTGAATCCCTGGCTCTGCGCCATGCAAGCAGCCGCCTTGCCGATGACGCCCTCTTTCATGCGGCGCGCATCCGCGCCACCTATCTGCGCGATGACCAGGGCGCAATCAGCCTGCTTCTGCGTCTTAAAAAGCAATATCCCAAGGGCGACATGCTTGCCGAGGCCCAGGCCCTGGAAAAGGCCATCCGCGCCTCGGCCAATGGCCGCACTGCGCCGGAGGCCGTGCATCTTGCAAGCTCCCAGGGCTATGAATCCTCCGATGATGCCAGCTTTGGGGAAAACAGCGCCAAAAAGCGCGAGCAACCCCTGGGCAAGCGCTATGAAAAGGCCAAGGCCAGCCTGGCGAATCTTGGCGATGATAAACTCAAAGCCTGCTGGCGTCAGCCCTGGGAAAATTTGCGTGAGGAATTTCTGGCCATTTACAAGGAAAGCCGGACAACACGAGCGGCAAGCATCGCCCCTGGCGCCCTTTTTCACGCAGCCAAAAGCCAGGAAAGCCTGGCAAGATGTTCCAATCAGGCCAAGGAATTGCGCCAAGCCTCTGAACTCTATCTCAGCCTGGCCGAAGATTATCCCAAGAGCGCCTATGCGGATGACGCCCTTTTAAGCGCAGCCAAAATCACCTCCCTGCGCTTTGGCGGAAGCGCCTACGCCCTAAGGCTGCTTGAGCGGCTGATCCGCGAATACCCAAGGGGCGAGGCTGTTGCGGAGGCCCGCAAACTCAAGACGCAATGGCAGGCTGAAAATAAGGCCAGTTCAGCCAGATACCAAAAAGAGGCCGCGCTTGCCGAGTTGCAGTCCCTGGCCTGGGACTCGCCAAACAAGGACAAGGTGGAGATTGTTCTTGAACTGAGCGCCCCGGCCCAGTTCAGCACACGGCTGATAAAAGAGGGCAGGAACAAAGGCGCAAAACTCCAGCTCGATCTGGAAAAGGCCAGTGTCAATGCCGATATTCGCAAGGGCGTAAGCGTCAGAGACAGCCTGCTTACGGCCATTGCCGCCAGGGAAAACGGCAATTCCAGCTCAAGCCTGACATTTTCCTTCCGCGAAGTGGGCGATTTTGAGGCCGTCAGCGATCCTGATTCCTCGCGCATCGTGCTTAAAATATCTTCCCTGGCAGCAGCAAGGGCCGAAAAGGCCAGGGCGCAGCGCAAGCCCTCAGACGCTCTGCCAAAAGCGCGTCCCGTGGCCCAAAACCTCGTGGGGGACATGGCCAGCCAGCTTGGCCTGAGTGTGCAGCGCGTATTCATCGACGCCGGGCATGGCGGCCGCGACCCAGGCACAAGCCATAACCGCATCCTTGAACGCAGCCTTACCCTGGATGTGGCCCTGACCCTTGGGCGGATGCTCGAGAACAACGGCCTTGAGGTCATCTACAGCCGCAAGCGTGACAACGCGGTTTCCCTGAGTGAGCGCACGCGCCTGGCTAATTCTGCGCGCGCTGACCTCTTTGTCTCCATCCATGTCAATGCCAGTGAAAACAGGGAGATAAACGGCCTCGAGACCTATTACCTCAGCCTTGCCAGCAACCCTCATGCGGCGCGTGTGGCCATGCTTGAAAATGCGGGCAGCGATCACAGGCTCTCCGACATGCAGCGTGTGCTTGCCGATGTGATGCTCAATGCACGGATCGAAGAATCAAAAAGGCTGGCTCTGGACATTCAGCGCCTTTCCATGTTCCGCCTGAAACGCCGCGAATTCGAGTCCCATAACAATGGGATCAAGTCTGCGCCATTTCACGTCCTGCTTGGGGCGCAGATGCCAGCCGTGCTTGTGGAGCTTGGTTACTGCACAAATGCCAAGGACGCCCTTAACCTGGCTAATCCCAAATACCGCTATGCCCTGGCCGAGGGCCTGGCCGAGGGCATCCTCGCCTACCGCGACCGCCTGCTCAAACAGCGCACTGTAGAAAATTCCTTGACAAAATCCAAAGCTGAGTCTATGTAGTGCGATTGAAACATAGTTTCAATTTTCCTTCTTTGTTATGTCCATAAATATCAATTTGCTTTCCAGGGCCAAAAGCCCTGAAGCATGGAGAATCTGATGCGCAATCTTCTTTGGCTTCCCCTGGCCTTGTGCCTGCTTCTTGCCGCGCCCGTCAAGGCTGCGGAAAGTCCGGCTGTTCCCGCTGCCCGCATTGGTGTTGTCGATATGCAGACAGTTGCCACCCAGAGCGACCCGGCCAAGGCTGCCAAGGAGCAGATGGAAGCAAAATTCGGCCAGGAACGCTCCAAGCTGGAAAAATCGGGCGAGAGCCTGAAAAAACAGGCCGAAGCTCTCAAGAACCCCAAGGTCAGCGATCAAAAGAAGCTTGATTTTATCAAGGCCAAGCAGGAGCTGGATCAGAAAACGCGCAATTTCCTGCGCAAGGTTGAGCAGGAAGAACTCAAGCTGCGCCAGGAGATGATCACCCTGGTCTTCAATGCAACTTACGAGGTAGCCAGGGCCAAGGGTTATAATTTTGTGGTGGATGTGACCGCAGGCGGCGTGCTTTATGCCGATCAGTCCATGGATTTGACCCAGGATGTGCTTGCAGAGGTGAACAAGCTCTACAAGACCAACAGCGCCAAGAAGCCTGAGCCTGCAAAGGACGACAAGACCCCGGCCAAAGGCGGCAAAAAATAGCAGCTTTCAGGACTCCGGCTTAGCCGGAGTCCTTTTTAGCCCCAAACCAGGAGAAGCGGATGAGCCAGCAGGACAATGCCCAGGGCATGGACATTCAGCGGATTCTGGCGCTGCTCCCCCACCGCTACCCCTTTCTTCTCGTTGACCGGGTTGTGGAGTGCGTGGCTTCTTCCCACATTCGCGCCTATAAAAACGTCAGCTTCAACGAGCCATTCTTTCAGGGGCATTTCCCGGGTGTGCCGATCATGCCCGGCGTCCTGATTCTCGAAGCTCTGGCCCAGGCCGGGGGGCTTTTGGCCGCATCGGGCATGGGCAATCTTGAGGACAAGCTCTTTTTGTTTACCGGCCTTGATGGTGTCAAGTTCCGCCGCCAGGTTGTGCCTGGCGACCGCCTGGATCTGGAATGCAGTAATATGCGGCTGAAGCTCAAGCTTTGCAAGATGGACGCGCGGGCCTATGTGGATGCAAAGCTGGTTTGCGAGGCCCAGATTACCGCAGCCATAGGTGAGTGCCCAAAAAACTGAATTGAGTAGGCGCAAGTACATTCATGCGCAAGGCCCTCTCTGACTTTTGTCCAAAAACGCAGCAATAGGGTAGCAAAGCCCTTCAGGGCTTTGCGTCTTGCACTTGGGAGGGGTTTGCATCCCCTCCCAAGCTACCGTCCGCATTGATACCCCGCCCTTTAGGGCGGGGTGTGGGCCAGTCGGCCTGAAGGCCGAGGTCTCAAACCATAGAGGAACTCGCGGATGAAAACGGCAATAGTCCATTACTGGCTTACTGGCATGGGCGGCGGCGAGCGCGTATTGGAAGCCTTGTGCCGAATCTGGCCCGATGCCGATATTTTTACCCATGCAGTCAAGCCCGGAGCAATTTCGCCATTTTTAGAAGCCAGGCCCATCAAGACTTCCTTTATCAATTCCCTGCCCCTGGCCCACAAGCTCTATAAAATTTATTTACCGCTCATGCCGCTGGCCCTGGAACAGCTGGATCTGCGCAATTATGATCTGGTCATCTCCAGCGAATCCGGCCCGGCAAAAGGCGTCCTGACCAGGGCGGATACAGCGCATATCTGTTACTGCCACAGCCCCATGCGCTACCTCTGGGACTTCTATCAGGAATATCTTGCCACAAGCTCATTTCCGGCGCGTTTTTTCATGCGCCCCTTCTTCCATTACCTGCGAATGTGGGACGCGCTTTGCGCCTCGCGCGTGGACGCTTTTGCCGCCAATTCAGCCTATGTGGCGGCGCGGGTTCGCAAACATTGGCGCAGAGAGGCAACGGTAATTCACCCCCCCGCAGAGGTGGAGCGCGTGGAGGCAGCGGCCAATTCCCCGCTGATCGAAAAATTGCGTGCCGAATATGGCTCTTTTTTCCTCTTTGCTGGCCGCCTTGTTCCCTATAAACGGGCGGATCTGGCAATAAGGGCATGCGCGCGGCTTGGCCACACCCTTGTCCTGGCCGGAAGCGGCCCAGAACAGGCTTCCCTGGAGAAATTGGCTAAAGAACTTGGCGTCAGCCGGAGAACACATTTTCTCGGTTTTGTGCCAGAAGAAAGGCTTTACGCCCTATATCATGCCTGCGAGGCGCTGCTTTTCCCTGGGGAGGAAGATTTCGGGCTGATCCCTGTGGAATGTATGGCGGCGGGAAGGCCGGTAATCGCCTATGGCCGTGGCGGAGCGCTGGAAACAGTAAAAGAAAACTCAAGCGGCCTTTTTTTCTCGCCCCAGGACGAGGTAGCTTTAAGCCGCGCCATTGAAAACTATGCGGCGCAAAAAAATGCCTTCACTCCCGCGCAAATCCGCGAGCAGGCGCGGCAGTTTACGGAAGCCCACTTCAGCGAGGCTTTCCTCAAGCTTGCCAACACTACCTTTGATGCAGTGCGTTCGTTTATAAAGCCGCACTAGCTGACTGAATCAGGGCCAGAACTTCCGCCAAAGCCAATGGCCAATCTCAGTAAGCGCCGTAGCCTGTAAGCACCACCGGCACAGTGCGGCAAAGAATCCAGATATCCATCCAGACTGACCAGTTATTGATATAATAGTGATCATAGGCTACGCGCTCGGCGTAGCTTGTATCGTTGCGCCCGGAAATCTGCCAGAGTCCTGTCAGGCCCGGGCGCACGCGGCTGTATTCTTCATAGACTTCGCCATATTTGAAAATTTCATCGGCGACAATGGGCCTTGGGCCAACCAAGCTCATTTCGCCTTTAAGCACATTGAGGATTTGCGGCAATTCATCAAGGCTTGTCTTGCGCAAAAAACGCCCCATGCGCGTAACGCGGGGATCATGACGCAATTTGTGATCCACCAGCCACTCCTTGCGCAAGGCGGGATTCTGGGCCAGATACTCTTTCAGCAGGGCATCGGCATTGACTTTCATAGTTCGGAATTTATAGACGCGGATTTCCCGGCCATGCCTGCCAAGCCTTTTCTGGCGGTAAAGCACAGGCCCGGCGCTGTCCAGCTTGATCAAAAGTCCAATGAGCAGGCCGAGAGGCAATAACAGAGGCAAAATCAAAAAGCAGAAGAAAAGATCAATGCCGCGCTTGACCAAAAGTCTGCGGCGGTCGTGCAAATTCTGGCTGAGCATCAGCGCGGTCAGCCCTGCCAGTTCACACGGTTCAAGCCAATAACGCCTGAAACTGTCCTCAAAATCAGGCACGATCAGCACCCTGCCAAAAAATTTGCGCACTTGGCCAACAAAATTATGGCTGCTGCCTTCATCAGAGGAAGGTAAAATCAGGGCCACTGCCCTGGGCCAGCGCAAAGCAGCCTCCTGCATGACGCTGGCCGAATGTTCCGGCTTGGCTGAGAGATCGAGAATTTCAACCGGGCGCAGGCCGCGTTCAGGATGCCTTTTGAGATAATGCCAGAAATTCTTGCCAAGCCCCCCCTTGCCCAGGATCACCAGGGCGGCGCTCCACCAGGAGCGGCGCGAAAAGAGACGTGTGCAAAGGCCTCGCAAGATGGGTACGGCAAACAAAGTAGCTACCCAGCTGCCCATGATCACAATGCGTGAATAGAGGCTGCTCTCTTTGGACAAAAAAAGCACAATCAGAATCAGGCCATAAATCAGGCTGACAAAATGAAAGACAGCTTTCAGCTCCTTGTGCGGCGGCAAGGGGATGCTGCGGTAAAGCCCAAGGCTTGCGCCAATGCACGGGCCTGCACAAAGCAGAGGCAAAACCCAGTGGTACAGGCTGTGCTCCACATTGCCAAAGAGGGCACGGCAAAAAAAAGCAAGGACGGCTGTTCCAACAAGGGCCAGGAGATCGCTGACAACCAGAACAACAGTCCTCGGCGAAATGCCAATCCTGAATAAAATCTGCACCGCCAGTGGAAGCTTAGCCATAGCCAAGTGTAATTAAAATTCCAGGCAAAGTCACCTGCGCTTTCTGGCCATGCCGCTTGATTGACAGCCAGCTTGCGCCGCCCTAAGCTTGCGCCGATGCTTTTTGGCAAATACCACATTGTCATTTTCAAGGAGGGGCGCAGCGGCAGCCGCAATCTGCGTTTTCGCGGCTGGTTCTGGGTGAGCCTTTGCTGCTTTGTCCTTGCGCTTCTTGCCTGCAATGTCTGGCTTTGGCGCGAATGGCTTGAAACGCGGCATCTCACTCAGGATTTGGCCAATGCCCAGCACACAGCCGAAGAGCAGCGCAGGCAGACCATCAGCCTTGCTTCGCGCATAACCAGCCTGAGCCAGGATCTTCTGCGCGTCCAGCGCTTTGATTCCAAATTGCGGATGATGATGAATATGGAGAAAGACCCGGCTGAGGTAGGCGACGGGCCGGGCGATTTTTCCAAAACCTATCTGCCGCTGCACCGCCAGGAACTGGCTGTGCGCAAGATGCAGGATTTTCTTGCCCGCCTCTCTGAAGCCACGCAGCTTGAAGAAGTGCGCCAGCAGGATCTCCTGAGCGCCTTGCGCGGCAAAAAGGATATTCTTGCGGCAACGCCGACAATCTGGCCAGCCACAGGTTTTGTCTCCTCAACCTTTGGCGGCAGATCCTCGCCTTTCGGGCGCGGCGGCCAGTTCCACAAGGGCCTGGACATAAGCAACCGCATGGGCACGCCCATTGTCGCCCCGGCTGAGGGCACTGTCATTCTGGCCGGGGCAGACGGAGCTTATGGCAACAGTGTGGAAATTGACCACGGCGGCGGAATAATTACCAAATACGCCCATATGCAGCGCCTGAGCGTCAAGCAGGGGCAATGGCTCAAACGCGGCGAAAACATCGGCTATGTGGGCATGAGCGGCAGAACAACCGGGCCGCACCTGCATTATGAAGTGCGCTTAAACGGTGTGCCGGTGAACCCAATGCGCTATATTCTGGAATAGGGCAAGCTTAGTCTTGCGCCGTGCATGGGCGTCACCTATACTCGGCAAATACAAGGCAAAACAGTCGCGCAAGGCGCGGGAGGAAATATGGGCAAAATCGGCGACCTTTCCCTGATCATCAAGCTGCTGGCCGGTCTTGTCCTTGGCGCGCTGCTTGGCTTTGTTGTCAATGAGGCGGTTATGGATGTGGTTGTCTCGGTGCGCCATATCCTGGGCCAAATCATCTTTTTTCTTGTGCCACTGGTCATTGTGGGCTTCATCACCCCGGCCATTATCCGGCTTGGGCAAAGCGCAAGCCGGATTCTCATTGCCGCCGTGGCCCTGGCCTATTGCTCCTCAGTTGGCGCGGCCTTTTTTTCGATGATCTCGGGCTACCTGGTCATTCCGCACCTTTCCATTGCCACAGAGACCGAAGCCCTGCGCAAATTGCCGGAAATGATCTTTCGCCTCGATATTCCGCCCCTGTTCAGCGTCATGAGCGCCCTGATCACCGCCCTCTTTCTCGGCCTGGCCATAGCCTGGAGCAAGGCCGAGACGCTCACAGCAATATTCAACGAATTTGAAAAGGTGATCAGCCTTCTGGTTCTTCGCGTGCTGATTCCCATTCTGCCCTTTTTCGTTGGCTTCTGCTTTATGGGCCTGGCCTATGAAGGCTCGCTCACGCGGCATCTGCCCATTTTTGTGACCATGGTTGTCCTCGTGATCATCGGGCAGTTTATCTGGCTTGGCGTCCTCTACGGCTTTGGCGGACTCGTTTCCGGGCGCAACCCGGCCCAGGTTTTCCGCTACTATGCCCCGGCATATCTTACCGCAGTGGGCACCATGTCCAGCGCGGCCACCCTGCCTGTGGCCCTGGAATGTGCCAGGCGCTCCCCGGTCTTAAGCAAGACCATGGTTGAATTTATGATTCCCCTTGGGGCTACTGTGCATCTCTGCGGCTCAGTGCTGACCGAGACTTTTTTTGTCATGACCATCAGCCTGATGCTCTATGGCGCTCTGCCCTCCCTGAGCACAATGATCATCTTCTGCATCCTCCTGGGCATTTTTGCCGTGGGCGCTCCGGGCGTTCCCGGCGGCACTGTTGTGGCCTCCTTGGGCATTGTCACTGGCGTTTTGGGCTTTGACCAGACGGGTGTGGCCTTGCTGATTGCCATTTTTGCCCTGCAGGACAGCTTTGGCACGGCCTGCAATGTGACAGGGGACGGCGCTCTGGCCCTGATTCTGGACGGTACATTCAACCGCAAGGGCCAGCTTGGGCCATTGCAGCACAGCGCTGAAATCCAGGCATGAACACGGAACGAGAGCTTTTTCTGCGCCTTTTGCGCCAGGAAGTGGTTCCGGCCCTGGGCTGCACCGAGCCTATCGCTGTGGCCCTGACGGCCGCCAAGGCAGTGGAGGCCCTGGGCCATGAGCCTGAATGCCTTGATGTTGCCGTGAGCGCCAACCTGCTCAAGAACGGCATGGGCGTGATGGTGCCAGGCGTGGGCCAGATGGGCCTGGCCATTGCGGCAGCCGCCGGTGCAATAGGCGGCAAAAGCGCCCTTGGCCTTGAGTGCCTGCGCGATCTCGATAGCGTCCAGGCCGCAAAAGCCCTTGCCTTTCAAGAGAGCGGCAAGGTCAGCCTGCATCTGCCTGAAAATGAGCTTCTGCTCTATTGCCTGGTTAAAGCCACAGCCAACGGGCACACGGCAGAAGCTGAACTGCGTGATTCCCATGCCAATATCACGCGGGTCTGGAAAGACGGGCAACTGCTCTTTGACACCCGCGCCGGGGACAAAATAGAGGCCGACAATCCTGCCCCCTGGCCCTTGAGCCTGGCCGGAATCTTCCATTTTGCCCGTGATGCCGCGCTTTGCGACATTGCCTTTATTCTTGAGGCCGCGCGCATGAACCGCAATGTGGCCGAAGAAGGCTTGCGCAAACAATACGGGCTGGCTGTAGGGCAGAGCATGGAAAGCCAGATCCGCAAGCAAATCCTTGCTGACGATATGCCCACTTTTGCAGTCAAGCTCACGGCGGCTGCGGCAGATGCGCGCATGGCCGGAGTGATGCTGCCGGTCATGAGCAATTCCGGCAGCGGCAATCAGGGCATTACCTGCACAATGCCAGTGGTAGCTTGCGCCATCCGCCTTGGCAAAAGTGACGAGGAGCTTGCCAGAGCGCTAATCCTAAGCCACCTCACGGCCATTCACATCAAGCACCATCTCGGGCGGCTTTCGGCCCATTGCGGCGCAATGGTTGCGGCTACTGCCGCCGGATGCGGCATTGCCCTGCTCCTTGGCGGCGGCCTGAAGGAAATGGAAATGACTGTGCGCAACATGGTTGGCAATGTGGCCGGAATGATCTGCGATGGTGCCAAAAGCTCCTGCGCCCTGAAAGTGGCTTCGGCAGTGGGCGCGGGCATCCAGGCGGCCATGCTTGCACTTGATGGTAGCGCCGTGCCTGGCAATGAGGGCATAGTCTCCGAGGATATTGAAACCTGCATTGCCAACCTTGGCCGCCTTGGTTCCAGCGGCATGCGCGAGACAGACAAGGTCATCCTGGACATCATGCTGCATAAATAGCAGTACGCCAAAGCCAGCCTTGGCACAAAAAGCAAATCCAAAATCTGGATCTGCGCTAGCTGGCCTAAAATCCCGCCTTGGCAAAATGGCTGTGAAGTTTTTGAATCCGCCGCCAGGATTGCTTGATGCGCTCCTCTGATATTTTGCCCTCGTAAACCAAAGAGAGCAAGGCTGCATGGGCTTTTTGCGGCAAAGCGGCATCCCAGTCCAGATTATTGCCAAAGAGCAGAATATCCACGCCCGCCTGGACAGCGAGGAAAATGGCCTCTTTCAGTCCGAATTTTCCGGCAATGGCTTTCATCCCGAGATCGTCACTGATCACCACGCCCTGCCAGCCGAGGCCATTGCGCAGCAAGCCCTGGATCACAGCGCGGGAGAGGCTGGCTGGATATACAGGATCAAGCTTTGGCAGATAAAGATGCCCGGGCATGACCATGCCCGGCCAGCCCTGGGCAAAAATTTCAGCATAAGGCAAAAGATCCCGCGCCGGATCCCAGCATCTGTCGATATTCGGCAATTCCTGATGGCTGTCTGCGCTAGCGCAGCCCTGGCCGGGAAAATGCTTGAGTGTCGGAATAACGCCGCTTTCGGCAAGGCCCAGGCCAAAGGCAAGGGCATGGCCGCTGACAAGCAGAGGATCGGAGCTGAAAGCGCGGCCAAGTTTGCCTATGGCCGGATTGAATGGATTACTATCCACATCAGCCACGGGCGCAAGGTCAACATTGATCCCGAGGCCGCGAAGCTCCCGGCCCAGTTCTTGCGCCCGCTTGCGCGTCTCCGAAAAATTGCCCTGGCCCAGGCGCTGAGCCGAAGGAAGTTCGGCAAAACCTTTTTCCGGCTTCAGCCTGCGCACCTGCCCGCCCTCCTGATCCACGGCAATGAGCATGGGCTGGGGGGCATTCTCGCGCAAAACCGCGCAGAGCGCGCGCAACTGTGCGGGCGAACTGATGTTCCGCCCGCCGCCGCTTGGAAGATCGCGGTCAAAAAGAAGCACATTGCCAATCTGGCCGCTGGCTATGGCGTTCAGAAAGGCATCACCCGCCTCAAGTGAGCTTCCCCTGAAACCAAGCATCAGCATTGCGCCGAGCATCTGTTCCAGCTTCGGGTAAGCGGTAGCAGCAAGTTCTGGAGATTCTGTCTCCCCTGCCAAAATTTTGTCTGGAACAAGAACGCAAAAAACGGCGCAAAAAGCCAAAAGCAGATCGATGCCAGCCAGTCGCAAGCCTCTTTCCAGCCCTTTGAGCCACATTCGCGCAAAAGATGCCAGGCGCGATGCGGACAAAAATTGCCAGCAAGTAGCGCTTAGCATGGCAAATTCCTGGCACGGCGTGCTTTTTCCAAATCCTCCAGAAGCAGGGCTGGCACACGCAGCTTGCCGCGGCCAAAGCCAAGGCTGATCCCTGGCCTGTTTTCGCCGTGATAGTCCGATCCGCCGCTTGGACAAAGCTTAAAGCGCCTGGCCAGTTCGAGACAGCGCAGGCTTTGAGCCTCATCCATCGAGCTATGCCAGCACTCCAGGGCCGTAAGGCCATTGGCGGCAAGCCCACCAACAAAATTTCCCAGCCAGGCATCTGGCCTTGGGCGCAGGAGAGGATGGGCCAGGCTGACAGTTGCCCCAATCCGCGCCAGCAGGCGCGTGACTTCCAGAGAACTTGGGCCATTCTTAGCGACATAGGCTTTGCCCCCAAGGCCCAGATATTCCTTAAAAGCCTCCTCACGGCTTTGCACATAGCCTCTGGCCTGAAGCGCGGCGGCAATATGCGGCCGCCCCTGACTCCCCCGCGCAAACCCGCGCACCTCATCCATGGAAATATTCAGGCCAAGGGCATTGAGCTTGCGCACAATGGCTTCATTGCGCTTTTGACGTTTTGCCTTGAGATCATGGAGCAAATTTTCAAGCTCACGAGTATCTTGGGGAATCCACAGGCCGAGGATGTGCATTTCGCCCTGATCCGAAAGGGAAGAAACTTCGCAGCCGCGAATCAGCTTGATGCCAAGATCCCTGGCCGCTGTCTGGGCCTCGGCCAGGCCCTCCACTGTATCGTGATCCGTAAGCGCCACTGCGCAAAGGCCAAGTTCTTTGGCCTTGCGCACGATCTCAGCGGGACTGTCCGTGCCGTCTGATGCGCTACTGTGGGTATGCAGATCAATGAGTTCCATGAAAGCCTCGCATTATCTGGAAAGATAAAAAATAGTTAAGCAGGCCAAAAAAGCAAGCGCGGCCCAAGGCCAGCCTTATGCTGAAAAGCCAGAGGCTTCCCCTTTGCTAATTGTCAAGGCATCATTTTTGCAATAATTTCTCCAAACAGGGCTTCGCGGCAATCACAGGCAAGGGCCGCCGCTTTCCGGTCTCGGCAAAGGATTTTTCATGGCACAAATTTCCCAGCTCCTGGCGCACCTGCCCGATGGACAAGAAGTCCATATGAGCACCATGGGCCACGTCCTCTGGGTGAGCTGGCGGGGCAATTTGCCTCTTGCGGTCAATCAGACCCTGGTGAATTACGGCGGAATGCTCGTTGGCGAGGAGCATGACCAGGCAATCTGGTTCTTTTTTACCGATGATGTTTTTCTGGCGCTTGCCCGCCTTTCGATCTGGGGAAATTTCAATGATTTGGCAGTAAGCGTCCAGCTTATGCCCGGACGTCTTGAATTAAGCCCCAAGGGCGAAGCCTCCCTTTCCCTGGACGGCATCCTGATCGCCCAGGAAATGCACGCCACTGACACCTTGCAAATCTGGATTCATCCCAAAAGCCGCGAGCAGCGCAACATGCTCCCGGGGATCACTTTTGAGCGCACTTCCGGACGCCAGGGCATGGCTTCCGTGGACTGGGCCGCGCCCATAGTTGATCCGCGCATGCCCTATTCCTCCACCCGCGCCTGGTTTGCTGTTCTTCACCCTCTGGGCAGCCCGCTGGACAAGGGCTATCAGGCGCACTGGCCAGGGATGTTCATGCGCATTGAAGCCCTGCTTCAAGAACTAAAAATCAAGTCCATTGTCCAGGAGGGCTTTATAATGCTCTCGGTGGACAATCTTTTGATGCTGCGCAATTTCATGCGCCAGTATCTGCGCACCTTTGCCAAGGAAAGTCTTGATCCTGGCGAATACTGGCCCTGTGTCTGCGTAATTGCAGACCGCAACAACCTCAATTTCAACAACGAGTTGCCCAAGAAAATCGGCCTGCAATGGGACAAGCTCATGCCAGACTTCCCCTACATGAGCTACCGCAACGCCTATCTTCTCGGCGACGGCTTTGGCGTGCGCGATCTGCGCTATTCCAGCGGCCAGACCAGCATGGACAACTGGTGCAATGTGCTGCTCGATGAAAACAGTGTCAGCGTCCGCGCCATCCCCCTGGTCATGTCCGGCAAGCTGGCCTCTGGCGCCACAGAGGGCGAGGGCCATGAAAACTGCTTTTATTGCGGCCTGCCCAATCATCAGGCCGCAAATTGCCCCACGCGCACCTATTTTCCGAGCCGTGCGGAAGTCTGGGACGAAGTGGGCAGCATGGATCTTGATGAGATCAACGCCTCCTTCCGCAAGATTGATAAGATCTTGAGCGAGCGCGGCGCCGAGGGCTATGACGAGCTTCTGGAAGCAGACGAGAGCGAAGGCGTTCTCCTGCAGGCAATTTTTGATCTCAACGGGCCAAGCCAGTTGCGCAATGTACCGCGTAACTGGCTCTACAGGATGCGCGAGCCTTTGCCAGACGAGGACAAGCCCTCAAAGGACGACAGCCCGGCCTGGGAATTCCTCGAAAAACTCGGGCGCACAGCCCCCGAGCATCTGGTGGATCTGGACAAGGATATTCTCCTGGCCATTGGCCGCCAGGGCCGCGATCCACGCCTGAAAATGGTTCGCGCCTTTCTCTGCATTGAGCGCAACGACCCAAATCAGGCGCTCAATCTTTTTCGCGAAGCGGCGAGCATGACGCCCTGGCCTGCGCTCCAGGCCTGGAATGAATATTTGCAGGGACGCCTGCTTGAAGAACAGGGGCAATTTGCCCAGGCCAGCGCCATTTACAGCCAGGTACTCAAGGTGATGCCGCAATGGCGCGATGTGGCCTATCGCGGCATTGTCTGCCGCGTAAAGATGGGCTTTGCGGAGCAGATTCTTGAGCAGGTTGTTGATCTGGTCAAGAACGAGCCGGAATTTTTCAACCGCTTCCTGATTGATCCGGCCCTTGAGCGCGGGCGCCTGCTGATCCTTTCCTCCCTCTATGACCTCTGGGAAGACGCCAAACAAAAGGCGGAGGAGGAAAAATCAGCCATTTCCGGCATGGAACACCGCCTTGCATCCTGGTTTCCTGAAGATCATCCCGTCCAGCTGCGCCTTGGCCAGAAAATCCATCACCTCAATAATCTTGGCGGGATCAACAACTACATGGCCTTTTTCCAGCTTGTGCGCCTAAGACCGCAACTGGAACGGGAACTGGCCGAAAGCATCCAGCGCGAAGTGGACGAATTGCGCAACCGCTACAAATCCTATCTCGATGTGCTGGAAGAAATCCGCGATGAAGCGTCATGGTTTCCCTTCCCCTCGGCGCTCAAGGATTTCAGCGTGGACTTCAATGCCTCGGCCGGGCTGATCAACTGGGCCTTTGCGAGTAATTTTGCCGAATCAGAAACATTCAAGCGCGCCCAGAGCGCCATTCCGCGTCTCGATGAGCTTTTGCAGCGGCTAAAAAAACGCCTACGCTTTTTGCGCACAGTGCGCGACAGCACCCTTTTTGCCCTGACCATGTGCCGCACCTTTATCTGGGTGGAGCTTGTGGGCCTTTTGCTCTGCTTCATCGGCGTGCCGATAATTGTGTTTTGGGGCGAAAAGATGGGTCTTGCCTGGCTGAAATATCTTCTGGGCGAAAACCAGTGGTCAATCCAGAAAGTCCTCGTGATCATCGTGACCATCCTCGCCCTGGGCATCGGCGCCCTGCGCACTACCCTGGTCTTTGAGCGCAAGCGCGAGAAACTCCTTGAGCAGGCCCGCGAACAGCGCCTCAAGGCCCAACAGACACGCATTGCCGCCATAAAAAAACAGCGCCAGGCCGAAGCCGCCAAACGCCGCCGCCAGATGGAGGCCGCGCAAAAACTCGAAAACAAGCGCCTGCTCAAGGCGCGGATGCAAAATTGAGCCAGACCAGGTTAAACTTGAAGCGCAATATCCGCCACTCCAGCTGCACAGGAGGCCAGAATGTCAAGCCTGAAAGATTTTGCCCTTTATGACATTGACTGGGATCTAACCCCGGAGGATGCCGTCACCCTCTACCTTGAGTGGGGCAACAATGACTGGAAATCCCCCAACCCGCCTGTGCGCTCCAAGGACGATGTGGCAACCTATTTTGTGATCGACAGTTGGCAAAATCCGCCGTTAATCCGCCTTGTGCGCCGCAACTCCGAAAATGCCGAAGAGCTTTTTTCTATGCCCTTGCCTCCCGAACTGCTCCATGACTGGCAGGAAAACAACGGCGCGTTGCGCGGTGTAAGCGCCCCCACGCCGAAAATCAAAGCCTGGCTGAAAAAGGAGCTTGAGCAATAACTAGGCTTAATTCGCGCCAAAGCCCGGGATCTGGAAACGCCGTTCCAGCCAGTGCAAAATGCCGCTGGCCAGGGAAACCATGCACAGATAATAAGCGCCGACAGTTAAAAAAACCTCAGTGAAGCGAAAGCTGTCCGAGGCCACTACCTTGCCCTCTCCCATTAGTTCCATGCAGGTAACAAGATAGGCAAGGGAGCTATACTTGATGAGATAGACAATCTCATTGCCGCAGCCAGGCAGGGCGCGCCTGGCCGCCTGGGGGATGACAATCCAGAGGATTGTTTTCAGCCTGCTGAAACCAAGGGCCTGGGCTGCGCAAATCTGCCCCTGACGGATTGAGAGCAAGGCGCCGCGCACATATTCCGACTGGTAGGCGGAAGTGCAGAGAATAAAGGAGCAAAGGGCCGCCCCGTAGGGCGCAAAATAGATTCCAAGCTTGGGCAGGGCGTAATAAATCAGCATCAACTGAATGGCCAGGGGCACACCGCGCAGAAGCGCGGTATAGGCATCACCCAGCCGTCTTAGCCAGGGAGCGCCAAAGGCCCTTGCACAGCCAAGGGCCAGACCGCCCAGAAACCCGAAAAAGGAAGCCGGAATAATCAGCGCCAGGGAGACCATCAAGCCCTTGTTTAAGGCCGGCAGCAAAACGCCAAAAAAGAAATCCCCATCCGGCATGGCTTAAAGGCTCACTTCCAGAATCTGAACACAGAAATCACGTGTGCGGCTACCCTGGCTTGTGAGCAGGTTTGCCGGTGTTCCCCGTTCGATGATCCTCCCCTGCTCCATGAAAATAATTTCCGTAGCCAGGGCGCGGGCAAAATCCATCTGGTGCGTAGCCATGACCATGGTCATTCCGCCGCGGGCCAGATCCCGAATCACGGCCAGCACCTCGCCGACAAGTTCGGGATCAAGCGCCGAAGTAGGCTCATCCAAGAACATGAGCTTGGGTTCCATTGCCAGGGCGCGGGCAATGGCAACACGCTGTTTCTGGCCGCCGGAAAGCTGCGCGGGATAGAGCGCCGCCCGTGGCGCAAGACCCACGCGCTCAAGTTCCTGCATTGCCCTTGCACTGGCCTCGCCACGGCTCAAGCCGCGCACCTTGCGCAGGGCAATGGCAACATTTTCCTCGGCTGTCAGATGGTCAAAGAGGTTAAAATCCTGAAAAATCATCCCCACTTGTGCCCGGTATCTGCAAAGCCCCGCGCTGTCAGCGAGATCAAGAGGCTGCCCATTGAGCCAGATTTCCCCGGAATCTGGCGGAATCAGGCAGTCAAGGCAATGCAGGAGCGTGCTTTTTCCCGCGCCGGACGGCCCGATCAGCACAGTCAGTTCCCCGCGTGCAACTTCCAGCGAGCAATCTTCAAGAATCAGCCTGCCAGCGATTTTTTTGCTGATCCCCCTGGCCCTGAGTACCAGATCCTCGCCATTATCATTGCCCATGGGCAGACTCCAGGAAAGGGATTTTTCAGGAAGCAAGCTCAAAGCTCCCAGGGCCTACGGAATATCCAGGTACATGAACACGCTTTTCCAAAGCCCATAGCATCTTGAGAACAATCCAGGTCAGAAAGAAATAAATCAGCCCGGCTGCTGCATAGAGCGCAAGATGCTCATGGGTACGGGCGGCGGCAAAGGATGTCCGCGCCATAATATCCTGTGTGCCGAGGACAAAGCAGATTGCCGAATCCTTGAGCAGAATGGAAAATTCATTGGCCCAGCCAGGGATGGAAAGTCTGAGGGCCTGGGGAAGAATAATATGGCAAAGTCCGGCCTGCTTGCTCATGCCAAGGGCAATGGCGGCTTTCAGCTGCCCTGCTGGCAGGCTTTCGATTGCGCCGCGAAAAATCTGCGACTGATAGGCCGCGCTGGTTGAACCAAGAACAAGGCAGGCAATGATGAACGGCTCAACTGGCAGGCCAAGGCTGATAAACAGGCCGTAATAGAGGAAAAGCAGCACCAGGATCGGCACACCGCGGAAAAACCAGACATAGACGGCCACAAGGCGCTTGAGCCAGGCTGGCCCGTAAACCTGGGCAAAGGCAAAGGGCGTCCCCAAGAGCAGCCCAAGGCCCAGGGCAAGGGCCACATTGCCCATGGTTACAAGAACACCAGGCAAGATGGCAGGCAACGCCTGCAGCACCACTGTAAGCGAATGCATGGCGTTGCCCGGCCAGGCTTATTGCTTGTTAAGATATTTCTTTTGCAGTTCCTTCCAATAAGGATCGGCCCGAAGCTTGCGATAACCCTCATCGATCAGCTTGCGCAAGTCCTTGTCTTCCTTGCGGATGGCCACGCCGAAATCATCCTGTGCGCCATGCGTGCCAACTTTCTTCACAGCCCGACCCTTGGCAATGGCGTCATCAGCAGGCAGCTCATCCATGAGCGCGGCCTGAATCCGGCCATTGAGCAAGTCTTCTATAGCCAGGGGCGCAGACTCATAAAAACGCAACTCAAAGGGATAGCCCTTGGCCTGCTGTTCCTGCTTGATGGCATTGGCTTCGGATGTGCCGCGCTGCACGCCTAGCTTGATCGGCTTGCTAAGGACTTCTTCCACAGTGATTGTGGATTTGCCAGGCACAACAAATACCCGCGAGACATTCCAGTAAGGATCAGAGAACTGAACCATCTTGGCGCGCTCTGGCGTTATGCTCATTCCTGAACAAACCATGTCAATCTGCTTGGCCAGCAGCGCCGGGATAATTCCATCCCAGGCCATGGGCTTGTGCTGAACCTCAAAGCCCATCTTTTTGGCAATCCAGTTCAGCGAGTCCACATCAAAACCCGCTGGCTGGCCGCTTTTTTCATCCACATAGGCAAAAGGAGGATAATTGGGATCAATGCCGTTGACATAGGTCTTGGCCCAGGCCGAACTTGCAAGGGCAAGGCCCAGGGCAACCAATAGAAGCGCAATTAATTTTTTCATCTCATTCCCCGGCTGATAAATGCCATTCAGAGCTTCAAAACCATCCCGAAATGGAAAGAAAAACTTTAGCAAAAGTCCCCCCGCTCAAGCAAGGGCGGGATATGGCGCAAAATTCCGAGAGGCTTCTGCCCTGGGCTACCGGGCAGGAGTTTTTGAGCCACTGTCTATCCCGGCTGTCTGGCAGCTTTCCAACTGCCAGCGGCTCAGGGCATTAAGTATCGAGCGGCGGCTATCCTTGATCGCGCCCTCAAGCGCTTTTATCTGGGCCTCCATTTCACTGCGGGCGGTCTTGCCGGAACTGGGGCAGGCATTGGCCCAAACGGGCAGATTCCACTGCCGGGCGGCTGAGCGGATAAACTTTTTTTCCACAAAGAGCAGGGGGCGGATCATGGTCAGCCTGCCCTGAAAAAAGCTTTCGCAAGGCTTCATCCCCTCTACCCGGCCATTGCGGCAAAGGTTCAGAAAAAAAGTACTCGCCAGGTCTTCAAGATTATGCCCCAGGGCAAGATGGCTCAGCTTGTAACTGCGGCACAAGTCAAAAAGCCGCTTGCGCCTTAGCCAGGCACAGCGGAAACAGGCTGAATTGCGCTTGTTTTTTTCGGAGTGGGCCTCAAGGCCGTGATCCGTAAGCTCAAGATGGGCGGCAATGCCCTCCCCGGCCAGCCACGGCAAAAGGCCAAGGTGATTTTTGGACTCAAAGCCCGGGTTGAGATGAATGGCGAGAATCTCGAAAGGAAAGGGCAAAATTGCCTGGCGCAATTTAAGCACCTTGAGCAGCACCAGGCTGTCCACCCCGCCGGATACCGCCACGCCAACCCGAGCGCCAGGCACAAGCATCCCTGCCCGCTGAATGGCCATGCCTGAATTGCGCAGGCATAAGGTCTGCGCATAGCTCAGCCTTCTGCGGCTCATTTCTCCTGGGTCAGGGCAATTCTGTTGCGTTCCACAGCCGAGGCCAGTTCGGGAAGAAGATCCTTCAAGGCCACAAAATCGCCCGCTTGCGCCGCGCGTTCAACACAATGCGCCATGCGCGAGAGAACGCGAAAACCAAAGGCTTCGGATTCCGCGGCAATGCCAGCGGCCGCCTGGGCAACTCCAGGGCAATTGCCCGTGGCATTAGCCGAATGAGCCGCCTGCATGGCTTTGTCCAGGCGCTCCACAAATTGCATGAGTGCCGAATCCGCAGAGGGATCATAGCGCGGTTCACTCTGAATGCGTTCTTGCGCCTGTCGTGCAGGTCTGGAAACTGATGAGCCGTCCCCGCTGCTTTCCCGGAGAGTGGCAAAGGCAGATTTTTCCTCCTCCGTGCGAATCAGCGCCGGATCAGCCTGCTCTGGACTGCCCTGCTCTGCATTAGCCTGTCTGCGCGGCGACAGGGCTGAGGAGATGGCAGTGAATACAAGCGCGGCGCTGGAGGCAACAAAATTTTTAACAGTTGGCGGCGCTTCCGCGCTTGCGGACAGGGATTGGGGCGCAAGTTTCTCAGGCTTGGCCGCATCTTCCGCAGCCTGATGTGGCTCTGCGCCGAGAATAAAATCCATCAGCGAATCTGCAGGCCCAAGCAGGGACTCATTTTCCCTGGCAAGCGTATTCTGCTCTTGCGGCTCAACCCCTTGCGGTTCAGGCGCTTCCGGCTTTGGCTCATTGCGCAGAATGGGCATGGGCTCGCCAACCCACTCCCCCGGGACTGGCATACTTGGACTTTGATAGGCAAGATTGCTCTTGCCAGCCGCCCCGCCAAGCGTGGCAGAAGGGCTTTTTGGCTCAGGAGCATAATTATTATTTCTGTTTTCAGCCGGGGCGCTCTCCTGGAAAGCGCTTCCATGCCCGGAAAGCTGAGCGCCAAGAGGCATAGGCTCGCCAACCCATTCGCCAGGAACGCTCAGGGCCGGGCTGATATAGCTGTCCACCCTCTGTGCGCTGAAAGCCTGGCTTGATGATTGTTCATGAGGCTGCTGCGCTTTTGTATCCGCAAGACCCGGGCTTTGAAGGGAGAAAGAATCAAGGAAGCCCCCTTGCTGCAAAGTTTCCTTTTCCCTTTCAAAGCCGAGAGGCTCAGTCTGCACAGGAATTTCAGCCTCGTTCTTGGAATATGGAGAGTCAGAGGAATCGGACGCCCCTTCCCGCGCAGGAGAAGAAAAGGCTGCTTTATCCGCCAATGCCTCAGCTGCTTCCGCAGCTTGCGGCATGTCTTGCGCTGCGCTTTCTGGCTCGGAAAATTTGGCCGCCGCTGGCTTTTCGCTTGCCGCAGACTTTATTTCAGCCGCAAAATCCTGGGGCATGCTTGCCGGAGCATCTGCGGCATCTCCCAGAGACTCAAGAGAAAGTGAGGCTATCGGCGCTTCTTCCCCGGATTCGGTTGCCCTTTTATCAGGCGCCCCCTCAGAAATCTCTTGGCAGCTTTGCCTTGCTTCGCAGGCCATCTGGCTGGCCATGTCCATGACATCGCAAACAGTCTGGCGCAGAGCCTCGCCCTCTACAGGCTCCAGCAAGGCGTGGGTAAAGCCGCTTTCCGCAAGCAGCTTCCACTGGCTGTCATCCTCGGTAACAGCCAGAAGCTTGCATACAGGAAGACCGCCAGCCTTTGCCATGCGGCAAAACTCCCGCGCCAAATCAGCCGCCGATGGCCTGGCAAAGCGTCCCTGGGCAATGAGCAGGATTGCCGGATCAGCAGCCTGGCGGCGCAAAGCTTCCGCTACGCTTGCACATTCGCTTATGCGGATGGGAAGATCATTGAGCATCCGCGCCAGTTCCTGACGTATGCGCCCATCCTCGGCAATAATTATCAGATGCGGCTCAGAGGACAGCGCTGGAATTTCATCATCTTTTTCAAGCGCCTTGAAATGCAGGGAAAAGGCTATGTTTGTACCGTGCGGCCCATATTCAAGCCCCACATAGCCGCCCTGGGAAGCTGCAAGCTCCCAGGCTTTGACCAGCGCAAGCCCTGAACGCTCTTTTGGCGGGATGCCATCTCCGCTGTCGCTGACGCTGAAAAGAATATGGCCGGGGTTCACACTCTCCGGCACACGCCTTGCAGAAAGATGGACTGCGCCCTTGCTTGTTGCGCGCACCGCACTTTCAAGAAGCAGCCTCAAGACGGCGCTGAGCGCTGTTGCGTCTCCCTCATAGATCTGCCCCAGATGTGGCGGCATATACCAGGAAAGCCCGATACCAGCATACTCGGCCTGGGGCGAGACATAATCATGCGCATCCCGGAGTAGCTGCTGCAGGTTGAAAGCCCCGGTTTGCTCACTTGCGGCCAAAGCCTTCTTTTCGGAGTCTTCAGCGCAAGGGGATGGATTTTCGGCTGGCTCTCCTGAAGAATGTCCGCTTAGCAGATCGGCCATTCCCCTGGCGGCGCTGAGCATTTTTTCCGCATATTGGCGCACTGCCGGGGGCAGGGAACACTGTTCAAGGGCAGTTCCTTCCCTGAGCAAAGTCTCAAGTGGCTCGCGCAGGCCACTTTCGCGCGTCTCAGCCTCCGCCCTGGCTTTGGCCAGTTCTTTTAACTGGCTTGCGCAAAAAACTGCGCCTTCCGTGTTCTGCTCTCTCTGGCCTGCATGACCCCGGGCATCCGGCTCAAGGCCCAAAGCCCCAGAATCGGGCGACAAAAGCCGCAAATTGGGATCATCCAGCGGATGATCAAGACTGATGATTCCGTCAGAACCCGGAGTCTGCGGGCCTTTGCTCAAGGGCGCGTCCTCCGCGGCGTCTGCGCCATCTTCCGCCTCATCCTGATAAAGCGGCGCCCGCATGGCAACGATAATCAGGGCGCTTAGGGCAATGCCCCAGACGGGCAAGGCCGCAAGGACATCGGCAGGCAAGCCAAAATCCAGGCCAAAAACCCCAACAGCCACAAAGAGGGGGGGAATAAGGCAGCCAAGCAGGAAACGCCTTGCGCCGCCAAGGCCGCTTAGCCATGCGCCAAGGGCTGTAGGCACAAAAATCAGCATGGCCATTGGCCAGAGGGGAAGCCAGCGCGTAAGCCAGTCCCAGTCAGGGAGCAGGGGCAAGAGGGCCAGCGCGACCCCAGGCAATGAAAGCAGGAGCAACTGGATGTCCAAGGCCCTGGAGTGGCTGCGCGTTGCCAAAAGATGCCGTGCAAGATGCGGAAAAAGCATCAGCGCAATGCCCGGCGCAAGCACGCTGGCTGCATAAGCCAGGCCCAGATGGGTTGCGGCGCTCGCTGGCATACCCAGAAGCGCCTGGGCAATGGCGAATGCCAGATAAAGCGCTGTCCAGAAACGCCATTCCCCGCTTTCCGCAAGGCCGCGCAAAAGGCAAAGCAGAAGAACCAGCCCAAGAGCCAGAATTCCTGCCGGATATACCAGGCCAGACCAGTTGCTGGCGGCATTTTCGGGGTCGCGGAGCATGGGCGCAAACCATAGCCCAGGCAAGCCGTCAAGACGGATATAACAGCTTAGGGCCTGACTCTGGGCCTCGGGCATAAGCAAGATCTGGCGTGAAGATGGGGTCATCTCACTCCATTCCCGCGCGCCGCTCAAATTATTCTGTTTGGGCACATAAAGAATGGGTGTTCCAGGCACTCCCTGGCCCAAATCGAGCAGGAGCGGCCCTTGCCTCATATCTGCGGGCAGGGGCGCAAGGACAAAGCGCAGCCAGGTGACGCCCATGCTCCTGGGCAGCTTTTCCGGCTCAAGTGGCCGATACTCGCCTGCGTGTTCCGCTTGCGCCGCCTCCTCAATATCCATGCTTCCGCTTTCATCCAGATAATAGTCCAGATAGGGCAGAAGCGGCCTGCTGGTAATTTTTTGCCCCAGGTTGAGCATGCTTTGCGCGACGCCTGGCTGCGCGTCAACAAAGCCAGTCAGAGCCAGGTAAAAAAGGAAGGTCAGGAAAAGAAAACCACAAAAGATGCGCAAAGGGCGCATTGGGGACTTGTTTGCTAAAGGAACAGCCATTGACCTTTGCCCACAGTTTTTTTCAAGGCGACTTCTTTTGCCGATCAGCGAACTTGCTTGAGTAGATCTGCAAGTGCGCGTCCATCAGGCGTACGTGCGCCAGGATTGACTTTCAAAAGCCGCTCCCATGCCTGAATGCCCTCAGGCTTGCGCCCCAAATCGTAAAAAAGAACAACGCCTTCATTGAACATGGAGTTTTCGTGACGCGAGCTTATGGCCAGGGCCTGGCGAAAACAGTCCACCGCTTTTTGATATGATCCCACTTCCCGGTACATTATGCCCATGTCGGTCAGCACATCCGGGTTGCCGGGCTTGAGCCTGAGCGATGTTTCATAGGCATTGATCGCTTCTTTGGGCCGTCCAAGATCAAAATAAAGGTTGCCAAGCTCCGCCCACTTGGCGGCATTGCCCGGCTCGCGCCTAGTGGCCGCCTCAAGCTCAGCCAGAGCGCTATTCTGGGAGCTTGCGCCCATGCCCTGGGGGCTTGCGGCCTGGGAGACTGCGCCTGGAGCCGCGCCGCTTACGGCAGGCGAAGCTCCCCCCTGATGGCGCATGGTTTCAAACACGCCAGGCAGAAGCGTGCCCAGATAAAGCCCAAGAACCAGGGTTAAAAAACAAGCGGCAATACAGGTTGGCAAGGGCACTGCCCGCCGTGCCTGGACATTGCCTCTTTTTGCGGCCTGTCCCGGCGCAATTTGCGGCCTTGCCTCTTCCCTTGAATGACTTTGCTCCTGACCGGACAAAGCCCTGGCCACGCCCGCAGATAAAGCCGAGATCTTTTTCGATTTACGTCGCGCCATTGCTCCCCCAGATGCTGAAAATCGGAATAAAGACTACAGTTTGGGCTTGAAATAGGCAACTATCCAAACCGCCATCATCAAAATTGCCCACTGTGAACGCAAGCTAAATGCCTTGCCGGAAATATTTTTAAGGTTTGGGCAGTTTGGCCTGCTCAAGTTCTCGGCGGATCATCGCTTTGAGATTTTCATCAGCATCCGGGGCATGCAGGGCCGCGCTTAATTGCTCTATGCCCCTGGCCTGCTGCTTGAGATAATGAAGATAAAGCACCCCAAGGCTGTAACGCGCATGGGCGCTGTCCTCGGCCCTGATCACTTCTTCCAGGGAGGCGGCTGCTTCTGCGTGCCTTCCCAGGTTGTGTTCAATGACCGCCTTGAGATAACGGGCCTTGGCATCTTTTGCATTGAGCTTGACCGCTCGCTCGGCAAAGTCTTTGGCGTTTTCCCAGTGTTCAAGATGGATCAGCAGTTCAGTGAGCCTGAGCAGGGCCTCACGGTTTTCCGGGTTCTGGCCAACTTCACGCATCAGGCGGCCAACTTCGGCCATAGCGGCAGCATCCGCGCTTCCTGCAGGCGCAGAAGTAGCGATTCCCGCCTCATTGCCCCGTTCCACGGTCATGGAAGGCTGGGACATACGCTGCCAGAGCGATGCCAGAAGCATGAGCAAAAGGGCACAGGCCATCAGCAGCAATAAGCCGCGCTGGCGCAAACTAGTCCCGCTGAGCATTGCTTTCATCCTCCATGCGCATCATCTCCCACTGCCTAAGCCTGAGCCTGAGAGAGCGCTGCTTTAGTCCAAGCCAGAGCAAATAAGCCCCAAGCCCCAGCCAGACCAGAATATTTGCCGACATCAGCCAGATTATACTGTCCATTTTTTCCCCTTCTCCCCATTCCATCGGGAGAAAGCTGAATTGCCCTTGGCCTGATCTTCGGGCTGTTAATCATTGCCGTCCATGAATTGAAGCTGGTCAAGCTCAGCCTGCTGATCCAGCTGCGCTTTGCGAAAGCCAAGCAGCGCTGCCCAGAAAAGCCCGAATGACAATACACAGGCCAGGACCGTAAAGCGCATTTCCGGCTCAAGGCCGCCGCCTGAAGCAAAGACAGCCGGATGAATCGAGCGCCAGATCCTGGCTGATACAAAGACCAGGGGCACATCAAGAAAGCCGGCAAGGCCGAGGACAGCGCAGATCATTGCGCGCCTTTGCGGCGGGATTTCCAGTCCGCGAATCAAAAGATAGGCTGCATAGACAAAGAACATGATCAAGGTAGTGGTCAGCCTGGGATCCCATGTCCACCATACACCCCAGGAACGCCGCGCCCAAACCATGCCGCTGAGCAGGGCAAGACCGCTTAAAAGCACACCAAGTTCGGCACAGGCGGCGCAAAAGCGGTCATACGATACCTTGCGCTTAAAGATATAGAGCGCTGAACCGAGAAAAACCAGAAAAAAGCTGACCAGCGCCCACCAGGCCAGGGGCAGATGGAGATAAAAAATTTTTTGAATCAGCCCTAAGCTGGCCTCTTCCGGCGCATAGACAAAAATCAGCCACTGGCAGATAGCGCAGGCGCCAGCCCCGAGAATTGCGAGCAGTTGAGGCATCAGTCCTCCCCGCCATAGAGCTTGCCAAAAAGCAGAAGCCCCAGGCCCAAAAACAGGGCGTCAAAGGCGCAGACAATTCCAAGCCACTGCGCTGCCGTTGCCTCTTGCGCCGCTCCAAGGCTTTCTGCACCAAGCCTGATCCCGCCAAGCAGAAGGGGCATGAGCAGAGGAAAAAGCACGACGCTCAAAAGCGATTCCCGCCCGCTCTGCCCCTGGGCAAGCGCGCCCAGCAATGAGCCAAGCCCGCAGAGGCCCAAATCAACCAGAAACAGGGCGCAGATTCCAAGCCACAAATCCCCTCCCATGCTCTGGTCAAGGAAGATCAGCACGGCCGGCAAAAATACCACTTGAGCAATGAAGAGCAGCAAGAGGCCCGCCAAAGCTTTGCCAAGCCAGATACCTTCAAGGGGCGTTGCGCAAAGCAGAAGCCCAAGCCTGGCAAGATGACTTTCCTCAAGGGCATAAAGCTGGTTGAAAATCAGGATTTGACAGAATGTTGAACTGAGCCAGAAAATCGCCGCTGCCCCTTGCGCGGGCATACGCCCGCCAATTTCCTGGGAAAGGCTGAAAATAAAGATCAGCAAAAGCCCAAAGAGCAGGGCCTGGGTCAAGCCATTGCCCCGCCAGAGCAAAAGCAGGAGATCCTTGCGGGCCACAGCCATGCCTAGCCTGAACATGGACTTGCTCCGCCGCCTGGGCAAGACGCCAAGTGGAATGTATCCGGCGCGCCTGCATAGGCAAGACCCTGCCGCTCCAGATAGAGCAGCTGATCCGCAAAAGCCGCATCCCTGTCCCAATCGTGGCTGACCCAGATTACCGCTGCCCCCCTTGCCCTTGCCGCCAAAATCTCCTCCTTGAGAAGCATCTGCGCCGCCTTATCGAGACCACTCCCTGGCTCGTCCAGAAGAAGCAAATCAGGGGCAGGCATCAAGACCCTGGCCAGATTCAGCTTCTGGGCCATGCCCCTGGAAAAGCCCGCTGCGCGGTCATGGGCATGGCGATAAAGGCCAACACGCTCAAGCAAGCGCAAAAGCTCGGATTTTGCCAGGCCAAGCCCGTGAGCATCACGCCAAAAAGCCAGATTTTCAAGCGCTGTCAAGCCTGGATAGAGAAAGTCGGCATGGCCAAGATAGCCGATGCGCGGCAAGTTTTCCCGCAGGTCAGCGCAGGGATAAAAAAACACTTCCCCCTTACTGGCTTTCGCGAGCCCGGCAATAATTTTCAGGAGGCTGCTCTTGCCCGCGCCATTAGCGCCAGCCAAAAGGCTGATGCTTCCACGCTCAAACTGGCAGCTTACATTCCTGAAAACCAGCTTCTCGCCGTAAAATTTGCTGATTTTGCGCAGTTCCAGAAGGGGACTGCGCTTGGCTATTATTTCATCAGCCACGACGGACGCGCCACAAGCCAATAAGCGGCAAGAGACAAAGCAGTGTGCCGCCTATCCAGATCCAGCTTACCAGAGGCTCGATGCTGATCTTGACCAGCACGCGGTAGTCTTCATCCATGCCCAGAAGCGAGGCATAGATGTCGCGGCCAAGGGAACTCAGCACATCCACTTCCGAGAATTGCATATTCCCGAACTTGGCATATATCCGCCGCTCAGGCAGAAGTTGCCCCAGATCGCGCCCGTTCTCGCTAATTTTGAGCCGCGCCTGAAGAAAATCATAGGCCGGGCGCTTGCCGTCACTTACAGCCTCAAGGGTGATACTATAGGCGCCTACAGTCTCGCTCTGGCCCTTAGCCATGAGAATTTCGCGATCCACCGTGTAAGGGCCAGAAAAGGCAACGCCCAAAGCCAGAAGCCCGAGGCCAAGATGGCCGCCCATCGCTCCGAGCAAGCGCGGGCGCTGCCAGGCATTGCGCCCAAAAGCCAGGATAACCACATTCACGATTGCGGCTATTGCGCCGCAAGCGGACAGAAGGGCCACAGGCTGTCTGTAACCCAAAAACCAGATCCAGATTGCCGCGCCAAAAAAGACCCCAAGCATGGCGCAAAAGCCCCGCGGAACTGAACCTCCGCTAAAGCCGCCCTGCCAGCCAAGCCAGGGGCAGGCCGCGAGCAAGAGCAGCAGAAGCGCGCCCAGGGGCAGGCAAACACGGTTATAGAAAGCGGCTTCAAGCCCTTGCGAACCCTGAGTCCACAATTTGGAAATCACCGGCCACATTGTAGCCAGAAGAATGATCAGCGTAAGCGCAAGAAGCAGCCAGGCCGTCAGAACGAGGAAACCCTCGCGGCTCATGGCGCTTGCCAGGGGCGCAGCGCGGGAGGATCTGCCAAAGGGCACATAGAGGCTTAAAAACAGCCCCAGAAGAATATAGATGGTCAGCGGCGTGCCTACCCCGCCATCGCCAAAGGCATGCACAGACTGGATTACGCCGCTGCGCGTAAGATAGGTTGCAAAGAAAGCCGAAACCAGAGTCAGGGCCATAAGCGCGCAGGCAGAGCGCCCAAGCTTGCCGCTACGCCGCTCAATCACAAGCAGATGCAGCGCCGCCGTTGCCACAAGCCAGGGCAGAAGCGAAGCGTTTTCCACCGGATCCCAGGCCCAATAGCCGCCCCAGCCCAATTCCATATAGGCCCACCATGCCCCGAGAACAATTCCAGCGGTCAGCAATACCCAGGCCCAGATAATATAGGCTCTGGTCTGCATGGCCCAGGCCGGAGACTGGGCTTCTTCAGGAGCAAGCATTTCGGCAAGGGCCAGGCAGGCCGGCACTGTAAAGCCGGCATAGCCCATAAAAAGCAGGGGCGGATGGAAGATCATCCCCGGATTTTGCAGAAGGGGATTAAGCCCGTTGCCGTCTGGCGGCACAGGCGTCTGCATCAGGAAAGGATTGCTCCAGCTTGTCAGGATCAGGGCAAAAAAAGCCATGTTGGCATAGAATAAAAGCCAGAACCAGAGCCTGGTGCGGACTCCAAGCCCAGCACAGGCCCGGCCCAAGGCAAAAAGACTTCCGCAAAGGGCCGAGGCCAAAGCCCAAAAGAGCATAGAGCCAGGCTGGCCTGCCCAAAAGGCTGTCAGGCGGTAAAAGAGCGGCAAGAGGGCATCGGTATAGGAGGCCACATATTCCAGGCGATAGTCCTGCCAGAACAGGGCGTGCAGGAGCAGGGCCGAGGCAAGCAAAAAGCCGCCGCTAACGCCCCAATGCATCCTGGAACAAAGCCAGCTTTCCTGGACTTCATTCCCGTCCGCGCCATTCCAGAGTTGCAGAATAGCCACAAGGCCGCCCCAAAGGGCGCAAAGCAGGGAAAAGAGCAGGCAAATATAAGCGAAAATATACATGGGCGCTGACTAGATTTTGCGATTTTCTTTTTGATATTTGGAGGGGCACTTGGTCATCATGGTCTTGGCATGGAAGCGGCCATCCGGCTTGATGCCCCCCTCCACAATGACCTCCGCTCCAGGCTTGAAGCTGTCGGGGACTACGCCACTGTAATCAATGGCAATGCTCTCCACCGGCCTGTCCTTGTCCTCAAGCTGAAAGCTCACGCCCAGGCCGCCGCTTGGCCGGGTGATGCCCTCTGCGCCCACAGTGCCGAAAAGCCGGGCCTGGGCAAGCTTGTCGCTTGTTGCGGCCCTGGCTTCGGAAACATTCAAAAAATAAACACTGTTTTCGTTAAGGCCGGTATAGGCCAAAAAGCCTACCCCGCCGCTCAGGAGCAAAAATGCAGTGAGATAAATGGACAAATTGCGCTGCTTGCCCACGGCCACCCCCTGGAAGCCTTTTTCAGGTCAGGAAAAACAATTTAAGCAATATAAAAAAACTTGTCCATGCTGGCAAGAATAATTGCAAATATCTGCGTCAAAAAGCCTGCCTGCCCTTACATTGGAGACTATGTCGCCTTGGCCGGAATCAGGCTTTGCGCACAAGGGCCTTGCGCCGCTCCCTGGCCATTGCCCGCATGTCCGCCACATTATCGCTTTCATCCATGATTTCACTGCCGAGGATTTCTTCCATCACATCCTCAAGGGAAACTACCCCCGCAAGACCGCCATATTCGTCCAGCACCGCAAAAAGATGCACACGCGCCGAAAGAAATTCGCGCAATAGCACATCCACGGTCTGGCTTTCCTGGACAAAGTGCAGGGGGCGCATGATCTCCGAAAGCGTAAGGTTCTTCTTGTCCTCTGCATAATAGCGCCCGAGGCTGCGCCTTTCTACAAGGCCCACAAGATCCTCATTATCCTCGCCATAGATGGGTATGCGGCTGAAATTCCAGATTCGCGGGTCTTTGTAAGCCTCGGCAATGGTCAAATCCTCCTGCATGGAAAAAACCACTGTGCGCGGTGTCATAATCTCGTGAACGCGCTTCTGATCAAGCGAAAGCACATTGCGCACAAAGCTTTCTTCATAAGGCTGGATACGCCCGGCCTGGCGCGAAAGGCTGGTCAGGGCGCGAATATCGTCTTCTGAGATCTGCGGGGTTTTTGCAGGCGATGAAAGCAGGCGCGTAATAAGGCCGGTAAGCCAAAGCAGCGGCGTGAGCAGGCGCACAGTCCAGGCCAGGGGCAGCGCAAGCATCCGCGCAAGAGGCACAGCATGGGCCACGCCCAGGGTTTTGGGCGTAATTTCGCCAAGGGCCAGAATGAGAATGGTGAAAAAGGTCGCAAAAAGGGCCATATGCGCCGACCCGAAGACTGCGAGGAATGCGGCCCCTGCAATAGTTGAACCCGCTGTATTGGCCACTGTATTCAAGGTGAGGATGGCCGCGATTGGCCTATCAACCTCGGTGCGCATTTTATAGAGCAAATGCCCGGATTTGCGCCCCTCATGCCTGAGCTGCTCAATGGCCGACCAGGGCACGGCATAGAATGCCGCCTCGGTCAGGGAGCATAAAAAAGATACCAGCACTGCAATAGTGATGGCCAAAATCAAGGTAAGCATGGAGCATCTTCCCGCTGTTTCCAGGTGAATTTAACCAGACATTCTGTAGAACCAGACATTTTAGAGAGCATAGCCTGGGCCGGATATGCTGGCAATCTGCAAAAATTACAGAGGCTAGCCGCGCCCAGCAATTGCCTGGGCCACGCCTGGAAGAATCCGCGCCAATTTCTCCCCCGCCCTACCGGCCATGCTGATCACTTCCGCAAGCGGCGCTGGCTGCATGCAATCCGGCAAATTTTTATTGGCAATGCAGGAAAAACCAAGCACTTTCAGTCCGCAATGTCTTGCAGCAATCACTTCCAGCACCGTGCTCATACCCACGCAGTCCGCCCCCCAGAGCCGATAGGCCCGTGTTTCCGCTGGCGTCTCCATCTCCGGGCCATGCACTCCTATATATACGCCTTCAGACAGGCCAATGCCACAGGCAAGCGCACATTGGCGGGCAATGCGGCGCAGATCCGCATCAAAGGGCACGCTCATGTCCGGAAAGCGCTCGCCAAAAAAGGCATGGTTTTCCCCTCTGAGGGGCGATTGGCCAGTATGGTTGATCATGTCGCTCATGCACATCACCTCCCCTGGCTCAAAGAGAGGGTTGAGCGCCCCCGCCGCATTGCTGATAATCAGCGTATCCACGCCAAGGGCCGCGAAAACGCGCACTCCCATGCACACTTCTGCCGGGCTACGCCCCTCGTAGAGATGCACGCGCCCGGCCTGGGCGAGAACAGGAACTGAGCCAAGCCTGCCGTAAACAAAAGCGCCGGCGTGGGACTCCACGCCAGGACGCGGGAAACCTGGGATTTTTGCAAAATCCACACGTTTTCCAGCAGGCTCAGCAGCCAGCACTCCGGCCACTCCTGACAGCCCGGTGCCCAGAATCAGGCCAAGCCTGGGCACGGGACGTTTTTCGCCGAGACCCAATGCAGTGCGCAATGCCTCGGCGGCTAACTGGACTTCTTGTGGATTTTGCATATAATATCTCCTTGATATTTTGGCAGTATGCGGAGGATGGCTTTTTTGAGCAAGCATTCCGACAGCAAAAAAAATTCTGAAAGCGCAAAAGCGCCCAGCCTCAATCAGCATAGGATTCTTGTGGCTAACCGCGGCGAAATCGCCATGCGGATTATCCATGCCTGCCAAAAGCTGAATATCGCATTCACCGCCATCTACACCAGTGAGGACGAGGCTTCCGGCCATGTTCGCCTAGCCAGGGAAGCAGGGGACGCCAAAAGCCTTTACCGCGTTTCATCCTATCATGATGCCAACGAGCTGATGAGCGTGGCTGATGAAGCCCTTTGCACTGCCGTTCACCCTGGTTACGGCTTTTTTGCCGAGGACTTCCGTTTTGCCAGGCGCGTGACCAAACGCGACCGCCCGATGATCTTCATCGGGCCTTCCTGGAAAATCATCCGTGAGCTTGGCGATAAAATCAATACAAAACGTCTTGCGCGCAGTCTCAGGGTTCCCACAGTACCCGGCTCAGACCGCCCCATTTATGACGAAATTGAAGCTGAGCGCATTGCCAAGACGGTCTTTGAATTCCAGCAGGAACAGGGCATCTCCCGCCCCCTGGTGCTGGTCAAGGCTTCAGCTGGCGGCGGCGGAATGGGCATTGAGGAAGTCTATGATCCCGATCAGTTCCGCTCAGTCTATCGGCGCGTGCGCAACTATGCCTTGCGCCAGTTCAAGGATGAGGGCGTGCTTATTGAGCAGCGCATTACCGACTTCAACCATCTGGAAGTCCAGATAGTCTCTGACCGAAGCGGGCGCAACCCTGTCCATTTTGGCACGCGCAACTGCTCCATCCAGTCAACAGGCTTGCAGAAGCGGATTGAAGTCGCCCCTGGCTTCGCCCCGGAAAGCCTGGACTATACTTTCAATGCCAGCCGCGTGCTTACAGACATTGTTGACTATTCCCTGGCAATGGCCAAAAAAGTAGGCTATGACAATGTGGGGACATGGGAATGGATTGTCACGCGCAAGGGCGATCCCTTTCTCATGGAAGTGAATACCAGAATCCAGGTGGAAAACGGCGTTTCCGCCTGCATTTCCCGCGTTCGCGGCCAGGAAGGCGTGGATCTGATTGCGGAACAGATTCGCCTTGGCCTTGGTGAGCCGCTTGGCTATAGCCAGGCGGAAATTGCCTCCGAAGGAGTAGGGCTGGAATACCGCCTGATCGCCGAAGACCCAGAGAATAATTTCACGCCCTGGGTTGGGCGGATTGAAAAATTTGCCTGGACAGATGCCCCCTGGCTCACGGTGCTGACCCATGTTCCAAGGGATACGCCCTATGAAATCCCAACGGAATTTGATCCCAATCTTGCCCTGGCCATTGTCTGGGGCAAGGATCTGGAAGAAGCCAAGGCCCGCGGCTTGCAATTTCTCGATTCATTGCGCCTGACTGGCCTGAATAACGCCGGAGAAACCCTGAAATCCAATGTGGATTTTTTAAGGGCCAACACCGGGCGCATCCTCCAATTTTAGCTGATGGCGAGGATCTTTCTGGCAATGCAGGCCCAACTGGCGATCCTGAAAACTCCCGGCGTCTTGGAAAAATTCAGTCAGCCAAGGCTTTGAAAAAATCAGCAGATTAGCTGGCAGCATGGACAACAATATCAATAAACGCATCCAGAGCCTGCGTGACAGGTTAAGCTACCTCAGGGATATATTCGCGGGCAAGCACGAGGACAGCGCAAGCCTCCTTGAAGAACGGCTCAATGGCTTTGCTTCGCGCGCAGCCCAGGGGGCGCTTGAGGATCCTTATACCGAACTGGCTACGGTTGAAGATCTATTCGCCTATGTGGAACGGCGGCTGGAAAATGAAGTCAAGCCAATGGATCGGGTGCGGATTGTCCGGCATCCGCAAAGGATCAGCCTCAAGGACATCCTTGAAAATGTCTATGACAATTTCACCGAAGTCGGCGGCCAGGACGAACACAGCCTTGACCCTGGCATGCTTATTGCGCGGGCGGTAATCATTCGCAGGCGCGGCAAAAAAACCTATCCGCAGTCAGTTCTCGTCATTGGCCAGGAAAAAGGTCACGGCGCGGAATTCCGCAATGGCGGCTCGGTGAAGCCCTGGGGCAATGCCAAGGCCAGGCAGTATATGCGCGTGGCCGAAACCGAGGGCATTCCAATTCATGCCTATATTTTTACGCCCGGCTCTTATCCCATTGAGGATTATCCTGGCGCAGCGCAGCAGATTGCCCGCAATATCTACACCATGGCCGGATTGCGCGTCCCGGTGATCTCCATAACCAGCGAGGGCGGCTCTGGCGGGGCTGAAGCCATTGGCCTTGCTGACAAACGGCTGATGCTTTCCCACGGCTATTATTCGGTCATTTCCCCCGAGGGTGCGGCCGCCATTGAGGGGCGGATCAAGCCTGGGGAGCGCGCAAGCCCGGAATTGATTGAACGCTGCGCGGAACAGCTTAGAATCACGGCAAAGGACAATCTGCGCTTTGGCTATATCGACAAGATTGTCCAGGAGCCGCCCCTTGGCGCAAGACCCTGGCATTTTGATTTCTTCCGCAATTTGCGTCAGGAAGTTATCCGCGCCACAGACGAAGTGATCATTTCCACGCGGATCATGCCTGGCTTCCGCGGCCTTGCGCTCTCACGCAGGCGCAATCCAGAAGCCAACCTTGATGAAATGGCCTTGCGCTGGCGCTTAAGCCCGGGCGCAAAAAACCGGCTGATCGAACTCAGACAGAAAAAATTCCTCCGTCTTTCAAGATATGCAGCCCTGGATCGCCGCCCCTTCCTGACAAAGTGGGCAAGCGCTTTCTGGGACTGGCTGAGCAAGCCCTGGGTGCGCTTCAAATACGATTTTTACCGCAAACATCAGCGCAAGTTCAGCCGTTTCATGGAGGGGGTGGACAACGAGTGGGAGGCTTTCAAGATGCGCCTCACCTCCCCATTCCGCAAGCTGTCCCGCTCCGGCAAGGAGGGCAGCGCCGCCAAGGAGCTTACGGCCCTTTCCGCCTGGTCCGGCGATGGCCGACGCAGCAAGTGGAACTATATTTCCCCGCGTTACAAGGTTGATCGTGCAGTCAGTTGCCCCAACAGCGCCTCCTATGGCTGTCTGGATCTCTGGGGTCCGGATCTCTTTGCCGAATTTGCCGGGGTTTGCAGCCATTGCGGCTATCATTTTCCTATGGAGCCGGAATGGTATGTGAAAAATGTTTTTGACCCGGGTTCGGTCTTTGAATTCAACAGTGAAATTGAAGCCGGAAATCCCCTGGACTTCCCCGGCTTTTCCCAACGGATTCTTGAGGCCCAGCAAAAGACCGGGGCAAAAAGCGGCTGCATGACCTTTGATGCGCGGATCGACAATATCAAAATGGTTGTGGCCATGCTCATGGGCACTTTTCGCGGCGGCTCCTTTGGCGCGGCTGAAGGCTTCAAATTTGTTGAAGCTTTAGAGCACGCGGCCAAGAACCGCTACCCATTTCTGGCTTATGTCCACGGCACTGCCGGGATCAGGATTCAGGAAGGCATTCACGGCTTGATCCAGATGCCGCGCTGCACAGTGGCTGTGCGCCGCTATATCGAATCCGGCGGCCTTTACATGGTTCTCTACGATACCAATTCCTTTGCCGGGCCTGTGGCAAGCTTTCTTGGCTGCTCGCCCTACCAGTTTGCTGTGCGCTCCTCAAACATTGGCTTTGCCGGGCCAGGCGTAATCAAAGAAACCACAGGCATGGATATTCCGCCCAAATACCACCGCTCCTACCGTGCACTTTCACGCGGGCATATTCAGGGAATATGGGACAGGCGGCAAATCAGGAACAATCTGAAACAGGCCCTGCAAACCATTGGCGGACGCAATTTATACTACCGCTAGCGGTGAATATATGCGCCTCACAAACCAAAGCCTAGAGATCGCAAATGATTGACATCTCTACCCTGCTTGATGAGATCAAGGCTTCGCCATTTCGTGAAATCAGGATTTTCACCCCGCACACGGGCACAGTAAATTTCAAAAACCTGGAAGTTGGCCAAAAAGTCTATGGCCAGCATGGGCAATGGAAAGAAAAACCGGGCACAGAGCTGGCCAGCATCACGCGAGAGCGCAACCCCAAGCCAATTTGCGCCCCTGAAAAGGGAGAGCTTTGCGCACTCAAGCGCGAGCTTGAAGGCCAGTTCGTGGAGGCTGGCACAGAGCTCGCCACTTTGCGCCACGCTCTTACCCGCGAAGAAGTACAGCGGATAATCCTGCAAAAAGCGCTTTTTCTCTTTCGCGCGCCTGAACGCGCCAAATACTACTTTACCCCGGAAGCGGACAAAAAAATCCGCGCTTCAGACGCACATTCGGTTGCCGTGCGTGACGGCATGGAGCTTTTGATCATGTCCAGGATGAAGCGCGAGGTGCCGCTTAACTATCACGGCCCAGACGGGGTAATCTATGCCGTCTATTTCAGCTATAATGAAAATATGGACGCAGGCGCGCCGCTGCTTGGTATTTGCCCTGGGGATCAGCTTTCGGCAATTCAGGAAGTGATCATGCGCGTCCAGACTGAATGGACTGAGTAGGATTGAAGCTAGCCAAGCAAAAGGAGCAAATTATGGGAAAAGTGCTGCAAATTCGGGTCAGTGCCGTAACCTGGAATGAGGATCTCCTTGAGGATTACTGGCCGAGGGTCAGCAGCCTGGCATTCAGCATACCGCTCAGGCTGGAAAATAATGGCGTACTGGAAATGGTTCGCGCCCTGGACGAAGGCTTGCGCTTCATGGGCTGGAGTGAGGCACGCAAGAAGGCCATGGGTCCAGGCATTCACGAGGCCGCAAGACTGCGCTCGGAAATTGACAAAGCTCTGGCCGACTGGAATCCGCGCAAGGCCAACAGTCTGAGCGATGAACTTGAAGATGTGCTGGATGCCCTGGAAAGGGACTATGTAGCTTAATTGCCCAGGGGGAAGGATTTATGCTGAACAAGGTTATGCTCATTGGCCGTCTGGGGCGCGATCCCGAACTGCGCTACACCCAGAGCGGCACGCCAGTGGCCACGCTCAATCTGGCCACTGATGAATCATACACCGACCGCGATGGCAACAAGGTTGAGCGCACGGAATGGCATCGTGTCTCGGTTTTTCAGCGCCAGGCCGAGAATTGCGCAAGCTTCCTCTCCAAGGGAAGCCTGGTCTATGTGGAAGGCAGCCTCCAGACGCGCAAATGGCAGGATCAGCAAGGACAGGACAGATATACCACAGAAATCAAGGCCAGCCGCGTGCAATTTCTGGATCGGCGCAATGAGCGCCAAGGCTCGGAGGGCGCTGAAGATGACTGGGGCGCAGGACACCAGAGCCAGGGGGGGCAAAGGCCGCGTTCCCAGGGTGGCTTTGAGCGCTCAAAACCCCAGCGCCCAGGCCACAATTCGCGCCATGCAGATGAAGACCTAGGGCCAGCTTTCCCCTCGGAAAGCTCAAGCATGGATGAAGTGCCCTTTTAAGTTATGCGTATCTGGATGTGCGCGGACTTCTGCGCACATCCAGAACGTTGCCCAATTTGGGCTTACGGCTTGATGTAGGCATAGCCCTCATTCTGCAGGCGCACAATCTCAACAACCCCAGCCGGAACTATCTCCACCCCAGGCCAAAGCTGATCTGATTTTATCTCATGCATGGCCAGGGCGTTGGCGCAAAGCTTGATCCGTGCGCCACGCTCAAGAAGCGGCGCGGCAAGCTCGCGCAACTCAGGATGCGCGTTGGTCATCAAGAGCACCCCGCCAGCATTGACCACAATGGCGATTTCAAAATTCTCCTGCGGCAGAGCCTTTAGATAATTGCTGGCATTGCGGCAAAGCATCCGCCAGATCGCCTGATCCTCACAATCGAAATGCAGACAAAGATTATAGTTCATTTTCTCACCCCTCACTGTTGAAGAACAAAAGCCAAAGCAAAGTTTGCGGCATCCGGCTTTCTTGCACAAATCCCGCTCCAATGCTAGACATTTTCTCCTGATGTTTTGGCTTTCCCCACTCCATCTTGCCAGAATAGCCCCTAAAAAAAGCACGCCCAATTTTTTGCTTATTTTTCTGCTCTATTCCCTCTTGCTGCTCCCTGGCTGCGGCCTGATGGCAAAAAACAGCGATCCCGGCGCAAGCGGCGCTGATTCAGCCAATTCGGAAAAATCTCTAAAAGCAAGCGACCCTGTGCCCTATGCCTTAAATATTGAGGTCAAGGACGGGCCGGCAGAACTTGGCGCGAAAATGCGCTCTTTGAGCCAGTTGCAGCAGCTTATCCATGAGCCTCCAGACTCCATGCTTGCCCTTGAGCGCAGGGCCAGGGCGGATCAGGAAACCGCGCTCAGGCTGCTCCATTCGCAGTGCTATTATGAGGGCAAGGCCAATTACAGCATTGATGCCCACACACTTCCGGTAAAGGTCAGCCTGCTTCTGATGGCCGGGCCAATTTTTCACCTGGGGAAATCCCTCGTGCGTTATGAGCCTGAGGCGGTAATTCCGCAGTCATTCCTTGGACGCAGCCGCGCCACTGGCCTTTTTGGCCTTGAGCGCGAGCCGCTTCCAGACCCGCAATTTCCCAGGAGCATCCCGGGCCTTGAAATTGGCAAGCCTGTAACTGCTGAGGCCATGCTGGCCGCTGTGGATAAAATTCCGGCACAGCTGCACCGTCAAGGCTATCCTCTGGCGCGGATTCTCGAAAGCCGCTACAGCCTCAATCCAAGCGCGAGGACGCTCAATGCCGAAATTGTGATCAATCCCGGCCCCCCTGCCCTGATGGGGGAGGCCCTGTTCAGCGGCGACAAGGAAGTCAGCAAGGAATATCTAAGGCGTCTTCTGCCCTGGAAGCCGGACAAACAGCCCTGGGATGAACAGCTTTTGCAGGAATACGCCAATACCTTGCGCGGTCTTGGCCTTTTTCGCTCCGTGGAGGCAAAAGCCGCCATTGCCATGCTAAAAGAGCAATGGCAGCGCGAAGGGGACTTGGCTTCGCTCCCTGCCGAGATCAGCCTGAGCGAAGGCCCGGCGCGTTCATTAAGCGCCAGCGCCCGCTACGATACAAGCTCCGGCTTTGGCGTGGAGGGGCTCTGGGAACACCGCAATCTTTTCCATAATGGCGAGCGCCTGACCCTTGCCGCGCCTATTTCCACAGAGGAAAGCGGCCTGAAAATGGATTTTGAGAAACCGGCTTTTTTAAGGCCGGATCAGCGCCTCCTGGCAAATGCAGCCGCACTCTGGGAAAATACCTCGGCCTACCGCCAAAGCTCCATGCGCGGCGAACTCGGCATTGACCGCAAACTGGCCAAACAGTGGTGGGGGGGGATTCACCTTTATGCCGAGGGCGGCTTGCTCAAGGATAATGAACATCCTGAACACGCTTATGCAGTGTTAAGCCCACGGGCGAACTTGCGTTTTGACAGCCGCAACAACCGCCTTAATCCCACAAGCGGAATGTTGGGCCAACTCAAGCTCAAGCCGTTCAGCGGCTATTATTGGGAGTCATTCCAGGCTCTTGCTTCGGAAATTTCCCTGGCCGCTTTTTACACGCCGCTCAGACGCCAACCCGATGGCAAGCTCAATGAACGTATTGTCCTTGCTGGCCGCGTGCAAGCAGGGGCAATGCCTGCAAGCTCATCCCTGCGAAGTATCCCCGCCAGCTTGCGCTATTATAGCGGCGGTGCAGGCTCAGTGCGCGGCTATGCCTATCAGGCCATTGGACCAAGGGACAAAAAGGGCGAACCTCTGGGCGGACGCTCATTTCAGGTGCTCAATCTGGAAAGCCGCTTCATGGTCAGCAAAGATATAGGCATTGTTCCCTTTCTGGACGGCGGCATGGTTTTCCGCGAGGAAATGCCCAAAATTCTCAGCAAAATGGACTGGGGCACGGGCATCGGCTTGCGCTACTACACGCCAATCGGGCCTGTGCGCCTGGATGTAGCAACACCTTTGCGGCACATTGACAACGATCCCCCGATTCAGGTTTATATCAGCATCGGGCAATCATTCTGACGGGCTGTTTCAATGGATAAGAATGCGCAGAACAATGCGCCAAAACCTTTGAACGGTATCGTGGCTGCCCAGGAAGCAGCAAGGGGCAGCACTGAGCGGCACATAAAGAGAGCCAAGCCCCTCTGGCGCAGGCTGCTTACGCTTTTCGCGCTTTTTTTCCTCGTCACTGCACTCGGTCTTGCTGCCTTTCTAGGCTGGGCCTTGCAAAGCACAAGCGGCCAGTCCTGGCTTTTGCGCGAATTTAATCTGGCCCTGAACATGGCTGAGCAGCCCTTGCGCATAAATCTGAACACGCTTTCCGGCGCATTGCCTTTCAATATCAAACTCGGTCTTGAACTGGCTGATGCCCAGGGCGTCTGGCTCAAGGCCCCGCGCATTGAACTTGTCTGGAACTGGCGCAAGCTTCCTTTTGAAATTGAAATTGCCCTACTCAAACTCGATGACTTGAGCCTTGAGCGGCTGCCGGAACTGCCTCCCGACCCCAAGCCTGCCGCCAGGACTTTTGCTTTCAGGGATCTGCAAGGGCTGTTGAATGAAATTGTCCGTTTTGAGCTTTCCCCGCCTGCCTGGCTTCCAGGATTCAGCCTCAAGGCTTTGGCAATCAATAATGCCCGCATTGCGCCCGGGCTTTTCGCTCCTGAGAATAGCAGTGAAGCTTCCCAGGCAAAAAGCCCGCGCCTGGACGCCAGCGGCAAATTTTTATTTGCGCAAGCAAAGCTTGAGCTTGATTTTGCTACAAGACTCCAAAGCCCTGAATGCCTGCAAATCCAAGCCCTGGAATTTTCCGGCGCAGGGCTGAATATTGAACTTAAAGCTAAGCCTGAGCCTGGGCAAAAGGCGCTCACGGCCAAAGCCAGCATAAGGGCAGAACTGGACAAGGCGAATTTGCGCCTCTCAGGCTTGCCTGACCAGCTTCTTGGCCCGAAGGCAGAACTTGAGGCCAATCTTGAAGCCAGGCTTGAGACAGAGGCCGAACAGCTTACGGCGCTCAGCCTCAAAGTGGCAGGGCCAAAGCTCCAGGCCGGGCTGATTCAGGGGAACGGCAAGGGTGAATGGCATAGCGGCCCTAACTGGGCAGCTCCCAGCCTTGACGGCCCGGCAAGCTATTCGCTGAATCTGCGCCTGGACAATCCTGCCCCAGACCCTGCCACTCCCTCCCCAGTCGATGAGGAGCAGAGCGAGAGCCTGCTTGCCATGCTCAAAGCCCCTCTCAGCCTTGATTTTTCGCTGGCCGGAGATCTGCCAAAAGCTGACCTTGAGCTTCTGCTCAGCCTGCCTGAATTGCAGGAGCATGATCACGAGGTAAAGGATCTGAAATGCAGGCTTTCAGGCCAGGACATCACATTGGCCCTGGACAATGCAGAGCAGGAAAACAAGCTTCAGCTTGAATTTGCGGCCATGCTGGATGGCCACAACGCCAAGGCAAGCGCCTCAATTATCGGCAAGACTCGTGCGGAACAGCGCACTATTTATTTGCGCGATCTGAAAATTCTAGCCGCAGGAATTGCTGTCAGCGGCGAACTGGAAACGAATTTTAGCCCGGATTCCCCGCCCCTGCTCAATGGCGCTTTTAAGCTCAATGTTGCAGACTGGGCCGCGCTATCCGCCCTTGCCCCTGGCTACAAGCTTGGCGGCGCGCTTGAAACGGACATTGTTTTTGCTTCAGGCGGTGCTGAAGCTTTCGCCGCGATGCAGGATAAAACCAAGGGCCAAAATGCCGTGCTTGATCTGCATATTCCGCGCCTGAGCGTAAGCGAACAATCTGGGAAAAAGCTCCTCAGCCTGAGCGGCCTTACACTTTCAGCAAAGCTTGCGGATCTTTTTGCCAAACCTGCTCTGGCTGGCGAACTTGCGCTAGACGCCATTCAAGCAGCGCAAATAAAAAGTTCAGCGAGGTTCAGCCTTATGGGTTCACTCAGCGGCCCACTTGAGGCGAGGCTTGAAAGCCAAGGCTCAATAGCATCAAAACTGGCCTTGCGCTGGTCTCCTGGCAAAATTGAACTGGATCGGCTTGAGATGAACATGCTTCTGCCTGAAGCAAAAGCAGGCAAGCTGCGTCCTGGCTTGCGCAGTCTAAACGCGGCTGAAATTCTTTATGGGCCTCAGGGCCTGAGCTTCAAGGGGCTTAATCTCGAATTCCGCCCCTCGGGCAGACTGAGCCTTGAGGGAATGCTTGCGCCAGAACAGCTTGGACTTACGCTCAAGCTGACTGGCCTTGATTTCAAGGGTTGGCGCAGTCTTTTTCCACAGATCCCTGAGGGTGCCGCTGATTTGCAAGCCAATCTTCAGGGCAAGCCCCAGAATCCCAAAGGCCAGTTCCGGCTTACCTTAAAAGAGGTCAGGATTCCGGCAATTCCGCTTGCGCCCATGAATCTGAGCATGCTTGGGGCTATCGGCCAGGATGGCTCGGGAACTTCCCTGACCAGCCGCCTGGAAATAGCCGCGCGAAGCCTGAAAGCCCTGGGAGCAGAAAAAGCGGCCCTGAAAATGCGCCTACCCCTGCGCTTCAGCGCCCAGGGCCTGCCAGCAATCAACATGAATGGCCCACTGGCCGCGCAAGTTCAGTGGTCCGGCGCAATCGGCCCGCTTTGGAATCTCCTGCCCCTGGCAGACCGCAGGCTCAATGGGCGCATTGCCCTGGACTTCAATGCCAGCGGCACTCCGAAAAAACCCAGGCTTATGGGTGAAGCCAAAATTGACAAGGGGCGCTTTGAAGATCTGCTCCTTGGCATTTTGCTTACAGAAATAACTTTGCGCCTGAAATTGGCCGAAGCTCCAAAGTCCGCGCCCAAGGCCGGCAAAGCTTTTCCTGACTTTCTGCCAGAAAAAGCGCTTATCCTGCTTACAGCCACGGATGGCCGTGGCGGCAAGCTAAAGATAGACGGAAGCGCGGGGCTGAATGGGGGGGATCTCAATCTTGCCACAACCATCGATCATCTGCGCCCTTTGCGCCGCCGGGACGTGCAGATCGAACTTTCCGGCCAGGTCAAGGCCAGCGGACATGTTCAGACGCCAGAGATTGCGGGGGAAATTATCATCAATCAGGGTGAGCTGCTCCTGAACAATATTTATCCCAGTGCAAGCGTGAAAACCCTGACGATTACGCCAGTACAGAATCCCAAGACAAAGGTAGCGCAAAGCAGCCCTCGGGGGGTGACTAAAGAAGTTGCGCGAAGCAATACGGCTCAAGCAAGCCAGGATGCCGCTGGTAGCCTGAATCTGCGCCTTAGGATGCTCCCGCGTTTCGTTGTGGAGGGGCGCGGCCTGAGTAGCATCTGGCAGGCCAATCTTTTGATCAGCGGATCTCTGAAAGATCCTCAGATCACGGGACAAATCACGGCGGTCAAAGGCAATTTTGATTTCCTGGGCAAGAATTTCGCCTTAAGCCGCGGAAGCATAAATTTTGTTGGCGGCGCGTATTCCGATCCCCTCCTCGATCTTATGCTTACAAATGAAACGCCGGAGCTTAACGCCCATCTTTTGGTCACAGGCCCGGTCAGCAAAATGAAGCTTGGTCTGAGCAGTGAGCCGGCGCTCCCACGGGATGAAATTCTTTCCCGTGTGCTTTTTGGGCGCAGTGTCAACGAACTCGGACGCCTCGAAGCCCTGCAGCTTGCCGCGGCTGTGGCCCAGCTTGCCGGTTATGGCTCAGGCGGCGGGGGGCTTTTTTCCTCCGCCAAAAAGGCCCTGGGCGTGGATGTCTTACGCCTGGGCACCTCCAACACCGGCGCCGCAGGCCAGCCGGGGGATCAATCCGCCGCAGGCACCACGCTTGAAATGGGCAAATATATCAATGACATGATCTATATGGGCATCCAGCAGGGCATGAAGCCGGACAGCACGGCCTTGATCATCCAGCTTGAGCTTACGCCGCGCTCAAGCCTGGAACTGCGCTCGGAAGGCAATAACACCTGGGGCGGCTTCAAGTGGAAATACAATTACTGAAAGGGCCGGCCTCGGCCGCCAGAATTGCAGGTAATCAACTCCTTAAAACCAGACATTATCTCTTTTCCCTGGCCTTTACGGCAAGGGCACAATGCCTTCCTGAATGGCATACTGCATAAGCGCATGAATATTTTTGAGATTGAGCTTCTGCATAAATGCAGCGCGATGTTTTTCCACTGTGCGCGGACTTAGAAAAAGTTTTTCAGCGATCTGCTTGGTAGTCATTCCGGCTGCAACCAGGGCCAGCACCTGGCGTTCACGCTCGGAGAGGCCACTCATGCTCTTTTCACGATTTTTGCCAAGGAAGACATCAATCATATCAGTTTCAACCTCGGCGCTCAAAAAATATTGGCCATTATGCACAGCGCGGATGGCGGAAAGCAAATCCTCAACATCCGATGCCTTGAGTACATAACCGCGCGCGCCCTGCTCAAGGGCCTGTTGCAAAAGCACTTCCCGGCGGTGCATGGAAAAAAGGGTAATCTGCATGGACGGCACCATGCGCCTTAGCTCACCCACAAGCTCAATTCCGGAAATTCCAGGCAGCGAAATATCAAGCACAAGCACATCCGGCTTGATGGTTCTGGCCATTTCCAGAACCTTGTCGCCGCTATCAACTTCGCCCACAACTTCCATGTCCGGCTCGCCCTGGATCAGGCGGGAGGCGCCTGTACGCACAATGGCGTGATCATCGGCAATCATCACGCGAATCTTGGCATTTTCCGCGCAAGCCATTGTTCCCCTCCCCAGGCACTTTTATGCCTGCTTCAGCAATTAAAGCTATTTTTTAGCCGCCATTCTGCCCGGCCTTTCTGCCCTGTGTTCCGTCATACCAGAGCATAGGCAAAAAAACATCAATGATGCAGCCATTCCCCGGACTTGATTCCACCTCTATGTTTCCATCCACAGCCAAAACCCGCGCATGCATCCCCAAAAGGCCGATGCCGAAATACTCCAGTGACTGCTCGAGCATGGCTTCTGCATCAAAGCCTTTGCCGTTGTCGGCAACGCGCAGATAGAGCCAGTCTTTCATGGAAGAAATTTCAACATGCATCCGGCTGGCTTCTGAGTGCCGCAGAATATTGACCACAGCCTCCTGAAGAATCCTGTAACAGGAAGCTTCAATGCGCGGATGCAGGCGTTTTTCCGGCAGATTGATATTATAGCTGATTTCCATCTCGCCATGCCTGCGTTCAAGCTCTGAGAGAAAGGACGAAGCCTCTGCTTTCAGGCCAAGGCGTTCCAGAATCACCGGATACTGCCCGGCGGCAACCCGGCGGATGTCCTCGCCAAAACGCTTGGACTCCGCAATCATCTGGTCGCAAAGCTCCTGGGCCTCGCGATTCTCGCCTTTGAGATGCTTTTTTAAGGCATGCAGCCCAAAGAGGAGTCCAGTCACACTTTGGCCAAACTCATCATGCAGATCGTGTCCCAGGCGTTTGCGCTCTTCTTCGTTGCCATCTACCAGACGGCGCGTAAGATGGCGGATCTGGGCTTCCGCGCCCATGCGCTCCTGGATTTCCCGCCGTAATTGTTCCTGATTCCTGCGCAAAAAGTCCGATGCCTGATTCAGGGCGCTGGCCATATGCCCGAATTCATCTTCCGAGCAGACAGGAATGGCCGCAGAAAAGTCATTGTTCCGCAAGCGGCGGATGCCCCGCATGATGTGAGCCAGCTGCTTCAAAATTGAGCCTGAAAGCAGCCAGGCCGCAACAACGCCGCTGATAATTGCCAGCGCGGTGTAAAAAATGCCTTTGTTGAGCAAATCACGCAGGTGCGCAGCCATGAGACTCGTATCTACACCAACAAGCGTCCAGCCCAGATAATTTTCCTGACCGCCAAGGGGTGCGGCAACATGAATAAACGATTGATCATCGCGCCAGACCTTGCTTTCGCGTTGTTCATCGCGCAAAAGGGCGATGGATTCACTGTCGGTAAGAAATGTCCCCACCTTGCCGCGCTCAGAATGGGCAATCACCTGGCCTGTGGGGCTTACAACACAGGCGTATTTTGTATGCGGCATGCGCGTGCTGGATTTGAGAACCTCTTCCATGCCCATAAGGTCTTCAGCCAGAACCCAGGAAAGCAGATTCTCCGAAAGCAAGGTTGCATAATTCAGCGCCTGGATGCGTGTTTCGCCAATGGTGAACTCGCGCTGACGCCATAGCGAATCGGCCACGAAGATGCTGATAAGCAGAAGATAAAGCAGCACTACGCTCATGATCAGCTTCTTGCGGATATTCATGGTGTATTTGCCCTGGCCGCTTTTTTTCCGTCATCCTCCTGCTGTGGCTTGCTCTCATTTGGAAATGCCTCGTGATAGGCTTTGAGAAAACTTTGCACAGGCGGAACATAGGCCACATCATCTATGGCTTCAAAATGCGATAGAGAAAGCCGCTTCAGGGCATTGCGCCCCTTTGCTGTGTCCTGAAGGCTTGTCATGGCCTGCATCACGCGCCGGACATGTTCTGGCGGCAGATCATTACGAACCACAATGGCATTATTGATCAGCGGCTCTGTCCTCCAGAGAACCTTGAGTTCCCGCGCCAACTCAGGGCGCTCCTTGAGAAAAAGCTCCCAGGGCATGGGCCATGTTCCTGCGGCGTCAACTTTGCCCAGATAGACATTCATAATCGCTGACTCCTGGGAGCCGCTGTATGACGAGGCAACCTTGCTCATATCCGCGCCATGCTCGTGCAGATAATATCTGGGCATCATAGTAGCCGCGAGGGCTGTTGGCGCGGGAAAAATCATCTCCCGGCCATTGAGATCCTGAACTTTCTTGATCCCGGAATCACGGCGGCCAATGATCAGACCCCGAAAATTGTCATCATCGCCCATCTTGCCCACAATCTTATAGCCATGCTTTAGGGCCAGAAGCGCCTGGAGCGGATTGGTCAAGGCAAAATCAAACTCCCGCGCCGCAATGCGCTTTTCAAAACTGGCATAATCGCGCGCGGCAATGAGCCGCACAGAAAAATCTTTCTCCTCTGTTCCCTTTGCGTGAGAAGCATCAATGGCTTTCCGGGCTGCCTGCTCATTAAGAATGTCAATCATCGGCTGAAAATTGTCAAAAAGGCGCTGCGGATTGTGCAGAGGGTGTACTGCAAAACGGTATTCCGGCCAGGTGCTGAGCATGGCCGGATGCTTGGAATAAACTGGCGAATTCATCCGGCCATCGGGGATAGTCTGCTGTGCATTCTGCCATGCGAAAAAAACCACAAGCATAAGGCAGGCGCCACAGATCAGAAGCAGAGCCAGACGTGGCCGGATTAAACGGCTGTTTTTTGCAGATTCTCCACTGCCCATCTTTTCAGCCATAGCGTAATAGAGCAGCTCCTGATATGGGTATTCTTACCTAAAGACAATACGAACTCTACCCTAACCACTTGCGAGATAAAACTGCAAGCGCTAATTATAACTACCATATATGTGAGTAATTTTGCGCAATAATTTGGGTGAGATGCACACTGGCAACCCTATTCCCAATTGCATAATGCTTAAAAAAAATCATATTCTGTGAGCAGTTTTTTCATGCTCCCGCAGAGTATAGTTGCGCAGAATCCTGGCTGATCGACTGTTTGCAAAATTCCCGAAATGTTCAAGGAGAAGAACGATGCTGGATCCCAAAAAACATGCAGACTGGGAAATAGCCCAGGAGGCGGAAAAGTCGATGAAAACCATATACCAGATCGGAAAAGATCTGGGCCTTGAGGAGAACGAGTTGCTCCCCTATGGGCATTATATGGGCAAGGTTGATTTTAACTCCGTGCTGACGCGCCTTAAAGACAAGCCCAACGGCAAATATGTTGACGTTACGGCTATTACTCCAACCCCCCTTGGTGAAGGCAAATCCACCACAACAATTGGCCTTGTGCAGGGGCTGGGCAAGCGCGGCAAGCGTGCCTCGGCTGCCATTCGCCAGCCCTCGGGCGGACCTACAATGGGCGTAAAGGGTTCAGCCGCAGGCGGGGGGCTATCGCAATGTATCCCGCTCACGCAGTATTCCCTTGGCTTCACAGGCGACATCAACGCCGTGATGAACGCGCACAACCTGGCAATGGTTGCCCTTACTTCCCGAATGCAGCATGAGCGCAATTACAGCGATGAAAAATTGCTCTCACTTTCCAAAATGCGCCGTTTGAACATTGATCCCACCAATGTGAACATGGGCTGGGTCATTGACTTCTGCGTGCAGGCCCTGCGCAATGTGATCATCGGCATAGACGGAGTCAACGGCAAATCAGACGGCTTCATGATGCGCTCACGCTTTGACATTGCTGTATCGAGTGAAGTCATGGCCATTTTGGCCATCGCCAGGGATCTTGCAGATATGCGCAAGCGCATGGGCAAAATCATCGTGGCCTATGACCGTGACGGAAACCCCGTGACCACAGCTGACCTTGAAGTGGACGGCGCAATGACCGCCTGGATGGTTGATGCCATCAATCCCAACCTGATCCAGACCATTGAGGGCCAGCCTGTCTTTGTCCATGCCGGACCTTTTGCAAATATTGCGATTGGCCAGAGTTCGGTCATCGCTGACCGCGTGGGCCTGAAACTTAGTGACTATCATGTTACAGAATCGGGCTTTGGCGCGGATATTGGCTATGAAAAATTCTGGAATCTCAAGTGCCATTATAGCGGCCTCACCCCCGATGCAGCAGTCATTGTTGCCACAGTGCGCGCGCTGAAAAGTCATGGCGGAGCGCCAGTGCCAGTGCCGGGCAGGCCGCTACCACAGGAATATTCCACAGAGAATGTCGGATTTGTAGAGGCCGGCTGCTGCAATCTCCTGCATCATATTGAGAGCGTTAAAAAATCTGGCGTTTCCCCTGTGGTCTGCATTAATGCCTTTGTCACAGATACCCCGGCGGAAATCGCCAAGATCCGTGAGCTATGCGAAGCGGCAGGGGCGCGGGTTGCCCTTTCCAAGCATTGGGAATTTGGCGGCCAGGGCGCAGTTGAACTTGCAGATGCAGTAATGGATGCCTGTGAGGAAAAAACTGAATTCAAGCCGCTCTATAGCTGGGATATGCCTTTCAAGGAACGCATTGAACTGGTAGCCAAGGAAATCTACGGCGCGGATGGCGTGGACTTCTCTGCTGAGGCTGCTTCCAAGCTTGAAAATATCCAGAAGCGCGATGATGCCAAGGAGCTTGGCCTGTGCATGGTCAAAACTCACCTTTCACTTTCAGACGATCCCGCTCTCAAAGGAGAGCCAAAGGGTTGGCGGCTCAAGGTCCGCGATGTGCTGATCTATGGCGGAGCGGGCTTTGTGGTGCCGGTTTCAGGCAAAATCACCCTCATGCCTGGCACAGGTTCTAATCCATCATTCAGGCGCGTGGATGTGGATACCGATACCGGGCGCGTACGCGGTATTTTCTAGAATCTCGCCAAGTCAAGGGAGGGGGATTAAAATGACGGCAAAAATCATTGACGGTGTAGCCTTAAGCAAGGCAATCCTGGACGAATTGCGTGAAGAAACTGCGGAAATCAAAAAAAAATACGGCAAGGCCCCCGGCCTTGTGACCATTCTTGTGGGTGATAACCCTGCTTCCATAAGTTATGTTACCCGCAAGGTAGCCACTGCCCATTCCCTGGGCTTTCATGAGGTTCAGGACAATCGTGCAGCGGATATCTCAGAAGACGAATTGCTGGCAATCATAGAAGGTTATAACAAGAACCCGGACATTCATGGCATTCTTGTGCAGTTGCCCCTGCCCAAGCATATAGATGAAAAACGCATTCTCCTTGCCATTGATCCAGACAAGGATGTTGACGGCTTCCACCCCATGAACTTGGGCAAAATGCTCGTGGGCGGCGATGCCGTGACCTTCCTGCCCTGTACGCCGGCTGGTATTCAGGAAATGCTGGTGCGCGTCGGAGTTGATCTCAATGGCGCAGAAGTAGTTGTGGTTGGCCGCTCCAACATTGTCGGCAAGCCCATTGCCGTGATGCTCGGGCAAAAGGGCAAAGGGGCCAACGCAACTGTAACGCTTACGCATACCGCAACAAAAGACCTGGCAGCCCACTGCCGCCGCGCCGATGTGCTGATCGTGGCCTGTGGCGTGCCTGGTCTGGTCAAGCCTGACTGGATCAAACCCGGGTCCACTGTAATTGATGTGGGTGTGAACCGTGTGGGCATCAATGAAAAGACGGGCAAGCCAAAACTCGCCGGGGATGTGGACTTTGATGAAGCTGCAAAGATAGCCGGAATGATCACGCCTGTCCCTGGCGGTGTGGGTCCAATGACCATCACCATGCTGATGAAAAATACTGTGCGCTCGGCTAAAAAACACCTGGAAAAATAGCATGGCGAGCATTTCACTCCCCGCAACACTTGATGCCGTGGCAGAATCCATGTGCGCAAAAGCCCTCCTGCCCAGGGGGCGCGCATGGGTTCTGGCCATGCTTGCCGGGATCTTCATTGCTCTGGCAGGCTTTGGTTCAACAATGATCAGCTGCAATCTGCTCGTTGCCAGAGAAACTTATGGCGTCGGGCGCTGCCTGGCCGGGATAATCTTCCCCATCGGGCTGATCATGGTTGTTGTCGGCGGCGCGGAGCTTTTTACCGGCAACTGCCTGATGTTTGAATCAATGCGCAGAGGGCTGATCAGCCCGGGAAAACTTCTGCGCAGCTGGGCTTTTGTCTATGCCGGAAATCTGGCTGGTTCAATCCTGGTATCATTGATGCTTTATTTCGGAGATGCCTTCCATCTCGGAAATGGCGCACTGGCCGCGGCTGTAATCAAAACTGCGGCCAGCAAGGCCCAGATGACCGCTTCCGGGGCATTTTTCCTCGGCATCCTCTGCAATCTCCTTGTCTGTATGAGTATCTGGCAGGCCACAAGAACAGATGAAGTTGCGCACAAGGCATTCCTGGCCTTCTTTCCTATCTGGCTCTTTGTGGCCAGCGGCTTTGAACATTCCGTAGCCAACATGTATTATTTGAGCGCAGGCTTTTTTGCCACTCTGGATGGGCAGGCAGTGGCCTTGGCGGCACTTCCGCAAGCCGCTCTCGCCCAGGTTAACATTCCTGCGCTTGCGCACAATCTGTTCTTTGTCAGTCTTGGCAATATTGTCGGAGGCACTGTTTTTGTGAGCGGGGCATACGCAATCGCCTTTGGCAAGCGTGACAATGGGTAGTCACACCCACAAGAATACGTTATCCTACACAAAATTTATACGTTGGATACGTGCGCAAGGAGTACAAGCCACACTTTGAAAAATTTTCCGCAAGTGAAATATTTCTAGAATGGCATTTTCGTAAACTGGCAAACCGCTCCGCATGGGGATGGAACGGTTAATACTCTAAAACTGGGAGGATTTCCGCATGAAATTTCGTCGCCTGGCCCTGATCCTGGCTATTTGCGCCTGTGCGCTCATGGTCAGCCCGCTCAGCTTTGCTGCCGAGAAACTTGTAGTCGGTTACCAGCCTTACGACACCATTTCCTACTCTGCTGCGGTCATCCGCGCAAAAGAGCTTTGGAAGAAATATTTGCCCAAGGATGTCGAAGTGGAATTCGAGGCCGCCCTCCAGGGTTCGGTAATCGTCAATGCCATGGTCGCCGGCAAAATGAGCATCGGCTATCTTGGTGACATGCCAGCCGTGGTCTGTACCACCAAAACCAATATCGCGCCCATCGCCCTTGTGGCCAGCCTGGGTATCTCAGCAGGCCAGCGTTGCAATGTGATCATGGTTCGCCCTGATGCACCCAAGTTCAAGACTCCCGAAGAAGCCGTAAAATGGCTCAACGGCAAGACCGTGGCCACGCCCAAAGGTAGCTGTGCAGAGCGTTTTCTGCGCACGGTTATGGAAAAAGAAGGCATCAAGCCTGCGCAGATTCTCAACCAGTCTCTTGAAGTTATCGCCACCAACTTCCGCGTGAAAAAGATTGACGGCGCAGTTCTCTGGGAGCCAACAGTCAGCCGCATTGGTGACATCGCAGGCCAGGGCGTTGCCCGCGTGGTCGCTACAGGCTACAACTACAACACACCGGACGCTGGCTTCATCGCCATGCGCGAAGACTTTATCAAGCAGCACCGCAACCTGGCCGAGGGCTGGCTCAAAGCCGAACTTGAAGCCCAGCGCTTTATCATGGATCCGAAAAACTGGAACGAAGTGGCCGAAATCGTCTCCAAGCAGGCCCCTGGCATCACTCCGCTGATGGCCTGGTTCTCCATCTATGGCGCCATGCCCGCCGAGTGCGGCGGCGCGCCAGAGCGCGACACCAAGCCCTTTGTTTTCACCGAGCCGGTGATGAAGCTGCTCAACGAGACCTACAAGTTCCTCTATGACACCAAGGTTATCAATGTGGACAAGGCCCCCGAAGGTGCCATCAATGATTCCCTTGCGCGTCAAGTCGCCGCTGAAATGAAGGTCACCACCCCTATGGGCGCGATCATTCCCAAGAATATCTGCGAAGGACCCAAGGACACTGCGAAGAAATAGAAACTGCAAACTGCGGCGGGGGCTTAAAGCCTCCGCCGCTCAGGCTGGCGCCATGCGGCGCAAAAGGTAACGCCCATGTCCAACACCAGTGCAAGCAGTCTGCCGCAGCAAACGGCAGACCCTCAAGAGGTGAAGGTCACCTTTCTTGACCTTCTGAAATATCGCCTGTTCAACCGGGAATCGCGCCTGGCCCTGATTTTGGGCATTGTCAGCATTGTGGGCTTTGTATTTGTCTGGTGGCTGTTCACCGAATATCTGATGCTGCCGCGCTTTGAAAAGCTGCCAGGCCCTTGGGTATCGTGGATAGAACTGATCTCCAAAGACCCGGTGTATGGGACAAGCATTTTTACGCCCCACTTTTACATGCACATTATGTGGAGCTGTGTGCGCATCCTGGCCGGCTTCACCATTGCCACCTGTCTGGGCATACCGCTTGGCCTTTTCATGGGCTGGAAGAAAAAGGTACGCGACTATGCCTTCCCGCTGGTTGAACTGCTTCGGCCCATCCCGACCATGGCCTGGGTGCCGCTGGCGATTCTGATGTTCTCGAGCCGTGAGGCGCCAATAATCTTCCTGGCCTGCCTGGCCTCATTTTTCGCCACAGTACTCAACACCCTGCTTGGCGTGGACTCCATTGACGAAGCCTATTTCCGCGCCGCCCGCTGCCTTGGCGCTTCCTCCAAAGACATTTTCCGCCGCGTGGTAGTGCCCGGCGCACTGCCTTTCATTTTCACCGGCTTGCAAATCAGCATGGGCGTTGCCTGGTTTTCCCTGGTAGCCGCCGAAATGCTCTCCGGCGAATACGGACTTGGCTATCTGATCTGGGATTCCTACGTCTTGAGCCAGTATCCAGTAATCGTCATCGGCATGATCACGCTTGGCGTGATCGGCTGGATCTGTAGCGCCCTGATCCGCATGGTAGGCAATATGCTCATGCGCTGGACAGCGAGGTAAGCCATGACCAAAGCTAAAGAAGGCAAAATCAGCATCCAGCATGTGAGCAAGGTTTACGATCCAGACGGCGTGAATGTTTGCGCTGTGGACGACTGCTCCCTGGAAGTGGCTGCCGGTGAATTTTGCATGATTTGCGGCCCATCGGGCTGTGGCAAGACAACACTCTTAAACGCGATTGCCGGTTTCCATGGAATCACTTCCGGCGAGATTTATCTGGACGATCAACTGCTTTGCAGCTCCACACTGCTCACTCCCCCAGGGGCTGACCGTGTGGTAGTCTTTCAGAATGGCGCACTCTTCCCCTGGTACACAGTACTAGAAAACACCATGTTCGGGCCAATTGTCCAGGGCGAAAGCAAGGACTCCGCCAAAAAACGCGCCCTTGAGCTTTTGGGAGAGCTTGGTCTTTCTAGCACCGTCTCCAACTATCCTGGCGAGCTTTCCTCAGGCATGAAACGCCGCGTTGAAATTGCCAGGGCGCTGATGAATGACCCCAAGGTGCTGCTTCTGGACGAACCCTTCAGGGCCATGGATGCCATGACCAAGGGCATCATGCACGAATTCCTCTTGCGTGTTTACGACCGTGTGGGCAAGACAATCTTCTTCATCACCCATGATTTGGACGAAGCCATTCTTCTGGGTAGCCAAGTGGTCATTATGACCAGCCGTCCCTGCCGGGTGAAGCAGATCATCAATGTGGACATCCCCAGGCCGCGCGACTTCAAGGTTACAGCATCCGAGCGCTATTTTGAGCTTAAGAGCCAGGTAGTTGCTGCCGTGCATGAGGAGGCAAAAAAGGCGTTTGAGACCGGCGAGCGCGAGCTTGCATAGCAGAAGCGCATGCCTGCCGCGCACTCAGCTTGCGTGGATTTGGGTGTGCGCGTGAGGAAAAACCTATGAGCAAAAGTCGCGTAATCAGCATCCTTGAAAAATTCAAAAGCCCGCAGTTCAGGCGCGGGGCCACCTCCATTATTCTGGCTGGCCTGCTCTGGGAACTTGGGCGCTATTATAAGCTCCCCATGCTTGAAGCCATGCCGGCGCCAAGCGAAGTTGTCGGCGAGTTCAGCACCCTGGTTTTCTCCGCATCTTACTGGGCGGACTGGGCAAGCAGCTTCGAGCGCGTATTCAAGGGATTCCTTATAGCCCAGCTTGTCGGCATTCCCCTTGGCCTGGCAATGGCCTCGAGCGCTGTATTCTTCGGATTAACCTTTCCGCCATTTGAAATCATGCGTCCCATTCCTCCCCTGGCCTGGGTGCCGATTTCAATCCTTTTCTGGCCTACCACAGAAATCAGCATCACCTTCGTGATCTTCCTCGGCGCTTTTTATACTGTGGTCATCAACGTGCTGGGAGGCGCGCGCAGCGTTGACCCGCGCCTGGGACGGGCCGCCATCTCCCTCGGGGCGCGCAAGTTTGACATCTTTTGCAAGATCATTCTTCCGGCTACATTGCCGAGTATTTTTACCGGCATGGCTGTGGGCATGGGCATAACCTGGGAAGTTGTGGTCGCCGCGGAAATGATTGCTGGCAAATCCGGACTCGGTTACCTGACCTGGTCTTCCTATGTGGGCGGCAATTTCCCACAAATTGTGATTGGCATGGTCAGCATTGGCCTGGCTGGCTATCTGTCCAGTTCAGCCATCAGAATGCTCGGCGAATTGTGTATGCCCTGGCGGCGCACCTTCTGAGGCCATAGGAGACAGCCATGTCCGAACAAAACAGCACGGCCGAAATGGTCATTGATGATGTGTCCAAAAGCTATGGCTTTGGGCCGAGGCAAAGATTTATCATCAAGGATTGCTCCTTTAACCTGGAGCAAGGCAAGATCACCGTCCTGATTGGCCCATCTGGTTGTGGCAAAAGCACTCTGGTCAACCTTCTGGCCGGATATGAGCCCCCGGATTCAGGTACAATCAGCATGGGTGACCAGCCGATAAAAGGACCCGGCGGAGACAGGCTTGTGGTTTTTCAGGAGACTGCGCTCTTCCCCTGGATGACCATCTATTCCAATGTGGCCTTTGGCCCGCGGGCCAAAAATATTGCCTCCAAGGCGGATATTCGCAGCATGGTTGGGGCAATGCTCGAAAAAGTCGGCCTGCAAGACTTCTGGCACAAATATCCCTCGCACCTTTCAGGAGGCATGCAGCGCCGTGGCGAGCTTGCGCGTATGCTGGTGAATAACCCCAAAGTCATGATCCTAGATGAGCCTTTCCGTGGCCTGGACGCCATGACCCGGGAACTGATGCAGGAATATTTCTGCTCTCTGCTCGAAGAACGCCACGGTACTGTGCTCTTTATCACCTCGGAAATCGAGGAAGCCATCTTTATGGCTGACCGCATCCTGATCATGAGCAACCAGCCTGGGCATATTGTGCGTTCCATGGACATTCTGCTGCCGCGGCCGCGCAAAAAGGAAATGCTCCTTAGCGAAGAATGTCAGAAGTACAAGAGCGACGCGCTGGAAACCCTATATGATGAGGCGCTCAAGGCCTTCAGTTCCGGTAGCCGCACCATGCAGGACTTCCTGGAAGCCTACCAGCGCCAGCAGGAAGGTGAAAGCAAGGCCCAGGAGAGCAGCGAGCAGTCAGCCTCTGACGCAAAGGCCGACAGTGAAAAAGTGGATTCATAGTATGTTATAGATTCATAGTATGTTATATCGGAAGGACGAGGCTTAATCCCCGGCCTTCTTTCAGGCTTACACGCTTCCGCCCCCCAGGACGAAGGCTTAATCAAAGGAGGAAAAAATGGCTGATACCTGTGCTTGCACCACCCCTGTCAAACGCAAAAAAGTTACCATTCCGCAGCTTTTTGAAAAGAAGCGCAAGGGCGAAAAAATTACCCAGCTTGCAGTTTATGACTATGCCAACGCGCGCATTGCCGACCGTCTGGGCATGGACATTCTCTGCGTGTCCGACACCGGCGGCATGGTTCTTTTTGGGCATCCAAACACCACTTCCGTGACTTTTGAGGAAGTGATGCTCATGGCCCAGGCAGTGGACAGGGGTTCGCAGTACGGCCTGCGCATGGTTGACATGCCTTACATGAGCTTTCATGTCTCCCCGCAGCAGGCTGTGGAGAATGCAGCTCTCTTTGTGCAGAAGGCCAATGCCGAAGTAATGAAGTGCGAAGGCAACAAGCACCACGTCAAGAACATCGAGGCGATCATCAAGGCCGGTATCCCGGTTCAGGGGCACATTGGCATTACCCCCATGCGCATGCCCCAGCTTGGCGGTTTTGCCTGCCAGGGCAAGACCGTGGACAGGGCCAAAGAACTTATTGAAGATGCCTGGGCCATGGTTGATGCCGGTTGCTTCTCGATTATGTGCGAAGTGACCACCTCTGAAGTCTGCGAATACCTGGCCGAGACCCTGCCTGTGCCGGTTATCAGCCTCGGCGCAGGCAACAAGGCCGATGGCGTGCACATCATCGGCTCGGACCTCTTCCACCTCTATGAGCCGCATGTTCCGCGCCACTCCAAGATCTATGAGGACTTGATTCCGATCATCGAACGGGTTTACAAGCAATACATGGCCGATGTACAGAATCAGGTCTATCCCGGCCCAGAGCATACTGTGTTCATGAAGCCGGAAGTGCTTGAGGAATTCAAAGAAGTGATGAAGTGGCACAAGTAAGATAAGCAGGCCAAACTTAATAATTTGGCCGAACTTAAAACGCAATTTTCAGGCGGCTTCCGCGCAAGCGGGGCCGCCTTTTCCAAAGCATGCAGAACACTGAAAATAATTCAAAAAACGCAAATCAGCAGCTGGTTGACATCCAGAGCCAGCCAGCAAAGATTCCGCTGAGGATCAACCGCGTAGGTATCCGCGGAATCCGCATGCCCATCCTTGTGCGCCAGCGCGATTTCCCGGAGGCGCAACGCACTGTGGCGGAAATCAGCCTGAGCGTGGATTTGCCGGCACAAGCCAAAGGCACGCATATGAGCCGCTTTGTGGAAAAGCTGCAAAGGCTTGTCTGTGAAGTTGGCAAGGAAGCGACAGCCCTGGACTATACAGTTGCCCTTGGCCTGATGCGCGAAACCTGTGGCAGCCTCAATGCGGATCTCGCACATATATCTTTTCGCTTTCCCTATTTTTTGCTGCGAAGCGCCCCGGTCTCCGGTATTCGCGCTCTGATGCCCTATGACTGTATGCTTTCGGGAGAAATTGAGCACAGCCTGAATGAAATTCCCGCTTTTTCGCCCTTTACCCTTGCAGTTGCTGTGCCAGTGATGACCGTCTGCCCTTGCTCCAAGGCCATCAGCGCGGAAGGTGCCCACAGCCAGCGGGCAGAAATCCGAATCTCGGCAAAGATGAAAGCCAATGTCTGGATTGAGGATCTTGTGGAGCTTGCCGAAAATTCCGGATCTTCCCCAGTTTACAGCCTGCTCAAGCGCCCTGACGAAAAATTTGTCACCGAACATGCTTTTGCCAGGCCCTGCTTCGTGGAGGATGTGGCAAGGCGCGTAGCCGCCGCCCTCTCCGCCAATGCGCGGATTGCCTCTTTCAGCGTGGAAGTGGAAAGCCACGAATCAATCCATGCGCACAATGCTTATGCCTATATTGAGGGCTAAAGCGCATAACCGGCCCAAGGCTGTGTGACTAGCCAATAAGCTGTTTTTGCAACAAAGCCTAAGTCAAGCGGCAAGACTTTGCCCTCTCCCTTGCCAAGCACGCCTCTATGCCTATATTTGAAGAATAAAGGCACAGCATGCGCCATAAATTCAAATTCTGGAGGAAGAACCCTTGACCAGCCAGATCAAGACCATGTTTCTGCTGGCCCTGCTTTCGGGCATAATCATTGTCATGGGCGGCTTTTTGGGCGGACGTAGCGGAATCATCATCGCTTTTGGCATTGCCCTTTTGATGAACCTTGGCTCATACTGGTATTCTGATAAAATTGTCCTTTCCATGTACCATGCGCTGGAGCTAAGCGAAGACGAAGCGCCCTATTTGCACCAGATTGTCGCTGAGCTTGCCGCAAGGGCTGCTATTCCCAAACCGCGCGTCTGCGTTGTGCCAGAAGAAGCGCCCAATGCCTTTGCCACAGGCCGCAACCCTGAACACGCAGTTGTGGCAGTGACTGACGGCATAATGCGCCTGCTCTCCCCGGAAGAATTGCGCGGAGTGCTGGCCCACGAAATCGGGCATATCATCAACCGCGACATCCTGATCCAGACTGTGGCCGGAGTTCTGGCCTCGGCCATTGTGACCATGGCCAACATCTTCCAGCTCACGGCCATTTTTGGCGGCCGCAGCGAAGACGGCCAGGGCGGCAATCCCATCGGGGCGCTAATTATGGCGCTGCTTGCGCCCATGGCCGCAGGGCTGATTCAGATGGCCATATCGCGTTCGCGGGAATACCTCGCGGACGATACAGGCGCAAATCTTTGCGGCCAGCCCCTGGCCCTTGCCGGAGCGCTCGCCAAACTAGGCTCGGCCAGCGGACAAATCCCCATGAATTCGGGCAATCCAAGCACTGCCGAGATGTTTATCGTTGCGCCACTTTTTGGCCGCGATGGCGGGATAGCGCGTTTGTTCAGCACCCATCCGCCCCTTGAGGAAAGGATTCAGCGCTTGCGGGCAATGGCTGCACACTCCTAGCACCAAAGCCAAGCAAGGCACCTTGCACGCTTTCCTACCAGCTTTACTGCTTGCCCTAAGCATCTTCCTTAGCTCTTGCGCAGCAAAAGAGACTGAGCCAGCGCCCGTGGCCCTGGCTCAGTGTGCAAATCTCTACGTCATTGCCCCAGGCAACTTCATCATCGACCTTGCCAGCGGAGCGACTGTACTTCTCGATCCCGCAAAGCATGAGTTTGAACTCTTCTGCTCACCGGAAGCTGCCCGTGCCTCCTTGCGCTCACAAATCGAAAATGGGCAGCTTCCCAATGCAGACTGGCGAATTTATACGCTGAATGGAAGCAGCGCGGAACTTGCCGAACCAGCCCTCGCAAGCACACGCCAAAGCGCACGCCTCTACCTGGCCCGCAAGGCCGCGCTCCGGGACTGGATTGCCGAATAAGCTTGCAAGCAATAAGCAATAGGGTAGCAAAGCCCTTCAGGGCTTTGCGTCTTGCGCTTGGGAGGGGTTTGCATCCCCTCCCAAGCTACCGCCCGCATTGATACCCCGCCCTTCAGGGCGGGGTGCGGGCTAGTCGGCCTGAAGGCCGAGGTCTCAAACCACAAAGGAACTAGCGGATGAAAAATTTCCCAATATCTCAAAAAAATGCAGCATCTCTTTTCTATTTTATCTGAAATTTTTTCCCGTTTTTACTTTCAATAATTGCCCCCCCATATTGCCAAATTCCTCCTTTTTTGGCATAGACAAATAATCCGTTTCCAATAGCTCTCGCCGGTTGTGGCCGAGGGGCTTGCGATGGTTTCGCGCTCCAATTCCAGGGATTTTTGTTTTGGTTCGCAGCCGTATTGCAAGGCAAAGTGCCATAAACCAGCTCTCGCGGGAACTTTTTGGACGGCGGGAATTCTTTTTATTTTTCGATTGGGGAAACGTGTCCAAAATCTGGTCAAGGGACGAGGGTTTTGGAAACCGGAGCGTATGAAGCGGCGTTGTGCGCAACGGGTGAACATTGCCGAGAGGGGAACCATTTATGAAACGGATTCTTTGTTTCCTGAGCATGATTGCCCTTGTTCTTTTCTGCACAAACATAAGCAAGGCGGAAGATTATAAAAAGATGACCATCCGCGCTGCCACGGCCAACCCCGATGGCAGCCAGCATACGACAGCAATCAACAAATTTAAGGAAATTGTTGAAAAAGAATCTGGCGGAAAGATCAATGTGCAGACATTCTATGGCGGCTCCATGGGCGACGAGCAGGCCAATGTCAAACAACTGCGCAATAATGAGATCAATGTCGGCGTAATGAGCACTGGCAACCTTACGCCTTTTGCCCCTTCCGCGGGCATCTTTTATCTGCCCTATCTCTTCCCCACCGAAGCTGACGCCAGAAAATTGCTTGGCAATGAAGAATTTACCAAACAGCTTGCAGACAAAATTGCCAAGGAAAGCCGCACCCGTCCTCTTGGCTGGCTGCTTGGCGGCTATCGCGTTCTGACCAATTCCAAGCGCCCGATCAACACCATTGATGATCTCAAGGGCCTGAAAATGCGCGTTCCCCCAGTGGAAATGCAGCTTGCCGCTTTCCGCTCCTGGGGTGTTGAGCCGCATCCCATGGCCTGGTCCGAAACTTTTAATGGCCTGCAGCAGGGTGTGATTGACGGGCAGGAAAACCCCCACGCTGTGAACCGCGATCAGAAATTCTGGGAAGTGCAAAAGTATATAACCGATGTGCCCTATCTTGTCTGGACCGGGCCGTTCCTGGTTTCGGAAACCTGGTACAGCAAGCTTGATCCCAAAACCCGCGCCCTTGTTGACCGTGCAGCCAAAGAGGCCATGGAGTATGAATGGCAATGGATAGACGATCAGCAAAAGCAGGCCCTCAAGCAGTGCATTGACCGCGGCATGGTTCTGGGCAAGCCCACAGATCTGCCAAAATGGGAAAAAGCCGCCCGCTCCACCTGGCCGCAGTTCTATGACAAGGTTGGCGGCAAGGAAATGGTCGACAAGGCCCTGAAGACAATGGGCCAGGCTTCTCTGAAGTAGCCTGCAAACATTCAGAGGCTTTTTCAGAAATTTTCTGAAAATAAGCCCAGGCTCATCTTTGGCTAATGATCTTCTAAAATCCGCAAGTTACGGATTTGACGACATCTTCTCAGGCTTGGGGGCAGGCTCCCCCAAGCCTGAAATCAGGAGCCGCAATGGGATACCTAGCCAAATTCTACGACAATTTTGAAGAAATGACCTCTGCCTTTCTAGTTGGGGTCATGATCCTCTGCCTCGTTCTTCAGGTCTTTATCCGTTTTGTTTTTGGCTCAGCCCTGGCCTGGACTGAAGAACTTTCGCGCTATTCCTTTATCTGGGCGGTCTATGTGGGCGCAGCCCTGTGTGTAAAAAGACGCGCCCATGTACGCATAACCGCGCAGTTTATGAAGCTGGATGTTAAGGGGCGCTTGTTTTTTCTGGTAATCTGCGATCTGATCTGGATTTCCTTTAATATTTTTATTGTCATCAACAGCATTCAAGTCATCGTTGACAGTCTTGATTTTCCAGAAACCTCACCAACACTCGGCATTGTCAAGTCCTGGGTGGAGGCGATTATTCCCTTCAGTTTTGCGCTGATGAGCTGGAGGCTTATTGAACAGTACTATACGCATTGGAAAAAAGGTGAGCTTGCCCAACTCGTGAATTTTGAGGAGATGGTCTGATGTCACCGCTGGAAGTATCCCTTATCGTTCTCTTCCTTTGCTTCCTCATTGGCATGCCCATTTTCATGGGTCTGATTATATCAGCGGTCACTGCCCTCTTTGCCAGTGACATCCTGCCGCTCTCGATTATCCACAATACCTTATTTGACGGCCTTAACCTCTTTCCACTTTTGGCCATCCCCTGCTTTGTGGTTGCAGGGACATTGATGGAATATGGCAACATAACCGGGCAAATTGTCGATGTGGTCAAAATGCTTGTGGGCAGGGCCTATGGCGGCCTTGGCATTACAACGGTGCTGGCCTCGACATTTTTTGCCGCCATTTCCGGCTCAGGGCCAGGCACTGTAGCCGCAGTTGGCACAATTCTCATCCCGGCAATGATCCGCAACGGCTATTCCAAGGATTACGCCGCAGCTGTCGCCTCCTCAGGCGGCACCATTGGCGTGCTTATTCCGCCGTCCAACCCGATGATTATTTACGCCATTCTGGGCAACCTTTCTGTTACGGCCATGTTCACGGCGGGATTTATTCCCGGTTTTCTCGTGGCCTTCCTGATGTGCGGCACAGCCTACTTGCTTGCGCGCAAAGACGGCTTTGCGGGCGATGTGGACGCGCCGCCGTTCCAGTTTGGCGCATTCATCCGCCTTTGCGGCAAATGCTTTTTTGCCTTGATGACGCCTGTGCTGATCCTAGGCTCAATCTACGCGGGCATGGCAACGCCGGTGGAAGCCTCGATAGTCGGCATTGTCTGGGCGCTCTTTGTGGGCATTGTCATCAACCGCGCCTTGAACTGGGAGCATATCTACAAATCGCTCATTGAGGGAGCAATGATCTGCGGCGGCGTGCTTTTGATAGTCGGCGCAAGCTCGCTCTTTGGCAAAATTCTGACCTATGAGGAGGCTCCGCAAAGGCTTGTCACCCTTGTGATGGGCATTTCGACTAATCCAGAGCTAGTCCTTCTGATGATCATTGCCATTCTTTACATCCTCGGCATGTTCATGGAAACCCTGGCAACGATAATCATCCTCGTGCCTGTGCTTCTGCCCTTGGTGCTTAAACTTGGCATTGATCCCATTCACTTTGGCATAATCCTCGTGATCACAAACAACGTGGCCATGCTCACGCCGCCACTGGGGGTCAACCTCTTTGTGGCCTCGCGCATTTCGCGCCTTTCCGTTGAAAAAGTTTCTGTGGCGGTTTTGCCCTACATAGTTGCGCTAACCGTGGCAATTCTGCTTGTAACCTATTTCCCAATAATCGCCACTTGGCTTCCCAGGGTTATGGGCTACGGCTATTAGAATTCGCTAGATTTTTTCACCGCTGACAACCAAGGCCAGGACTAAAAACCCTGGCCTTTTAATTTAGGGCGGCCCAAATGCGCAAAACTTCGCAAGCATTAAAGACACCCTAAGCACAGGCTTGCCAGTACTTAATGAACAAGATCAGGCATGGCGCTTATTCTTGTAAGTGGCCCTAGCCCTGAAAAATCCACCGGCCGAGAGTTGTTCGCACCGGGAAAGGTGGAGTGGGCAACAGTTTTTAGCCCCCTGTGATAGAGGCGAAACCCCACAGCCTCAAGGTAGCGAAGCCCATCACGCATAGAGAGCGCCTTGCGGCAAGCTGAATGAAAGCCATAGCAGTGAACTGCTCTTTAACCCCAAACTTGCGCGAAAAACGCCCTGTTTTGTGACGCCCTTCAAGCTTCTGAAAAATATGTATGAGAATAAACTGTAGCGTCTGGGAGAAGAGTGTATTATGATGCCACACCTCCAAAATCTCCTTGTGTGACAAGATGTTGTGCAAGATTTCTATACCATAGCTCATTGAGATTTTGGACTTTTTTATTTGGCGTTAGCCGGACAGCAATGGCATAGTCGGCCAAGTACTCTGGGTGGGCAGGAAGTATAATTAAAAAGGTAAAATTAATTTCAAACTAAGTTTCGTTTTTAGGAATTTATTTCAAATTAAGTTCCGCGGAGGGAAAAACTTCTCCTCAACATTTTTTGATGGGATGCTTTGGCATATCCTCATCACTCTAGGCTCTCTGTTCCGTTATGTTCCTCTAAGTTCCTATATATTCCGGCTCAATCAATTTTCAATCTAAGTTTCGTCTAACGCTGTCTTACGCTGAATCCTAGCCGCGCAGGCGCAAGAGTCCGTCCAAGATGCTCCAGGGGTTTGGCGGGCAGCCGGGGATGAGGATATCCGGCCAGGGGAGATGCTCTGCCGAAGCCTCCTGGCTGTTGTCCCGCGCAATGTCCGGCGCTTGCGGAACATCGGGGCATAGGCCGTCACAGCCCTTTTCACAGTCCAGGCTTGGGCGAAAAAGGCCCCCAGAAATGGCGCAGGCGCCCACAGCCACAAGAAGCCTTGGCCTTGGAATGGCCGCCCATGTTGCCAGAAGCGCGGCACGCATATTGGCGCTTACCGGGCCGGTAAAAACCAGGGCATCGGCATGGCGCGGCGATGCGGTAAACTCTATGCCAAAACGGCCTAGATCATAGACAAGAGTGCCCAGAACATTGCTGTCGGCCTCACAGGCATTGCAGCCTCCTGCGCTTACCTGGCGCAATTTCAGAGAGCGCTTGAATAGCTGCGCGGCTGGATTTCCAGGCGGATTCTTTCTTTCGGGGGATGTCTGGTTTTTGGCCTGGGGGATGCAGATCAATTCACCGCGAGTTCTGGCCGCAAGCTGGTAATCCTGGCTGAAACTGATCAGCCCATCATGGCAAGCTTGTCGGCAGGCGCCGCAAAAAATGCAGCGGCCCATATCCAGAAGGGGTGTGCGCCCTGGCGCATCAGCGCGTCTTTGCAGCGCCCCGGTTGGGCAGCAGTCAAGGCAGGCTGTGCAATTCCCGCAGTTTGCATCGAAAAGTTCCGGACGCCCCAGATAGCGCGGCGAGAGTTTTGGCTGCTCTTTTGGCCAGTTGAGAGTGCGGTAGCCCTGGCGCAGCCGTTCTTTGATTATCCCAAACATCGGGTGCGCTCCGTATTATAGATCATAGCCGCAATAAGAGAGGTTGAAACTCTTGTTGCAGAGAGGAAAGTCCGAAATTTGCCCGTTGCGCATGGCCTGGGCCAGCCCGCGCCAGTTGTGGAAAGAAGGCTCATAAATTTTGTAGCACAGGAGTTCGCCGCTTTTGCCCGTAACGGCAAGATGACAAAGCTCGCCGCGCCAGGCTTCTACCTGTGCCAGGGCAAGTAGGCCCGGCTTGAGACTGAGCGAGCCATTTTCAAGCCTTAGCTTTTGGGCCGCTTCCTCTGTCTTGTTATCTCCCTGGGCGCAGATCCAGTCAAGATCGCCATGGATCAGGTTCATGGAATCGTGCATTTCGTCCCTGCGCACCTGCGCCCTGGCCAGCACATCCCCGCTTGTGGCTGTGCGAGGCTCACTGCCATAGTCTGGCAGATCGGCCAACGGCGCGGAGAAGCGCACATCCTGGACAATACCGCAGGCGCGGGCCGCCACGCCCACAAGGCCAAGCTGCCGGGCTTCTTCCTTGCTCAGCTTGCCAGTTTGCGAAAAGCGTTCAAGCATCAGGCCCGAGCCAAACATGGTTTCAATAGCGCCAAAAGTGTCCTCACCGGCAGCAAGCAGGCGTTTTTTGATTTCAGCTGCTTCGTCCGGGCTGAGATCCTTTGCGCAGCCGCCAAGGGCCACTAGCTCGCGTCCAAAACGGTTGCCACAGATTTGCGCAGTGAGATTGAGAAAATCGCCGCGAATCCGCCCATTCCAGGAGGAAGTCGGCAAAAAGCCGCAATCGCCTGCGATTGCTCCAAGATCGCCGCAATGGTTGGCCAGGCGCTCAAGCTCAAGGGCAATGCGCCTGATTCTCTGGGCGCGTTCGGGGATTATTGCAACTTGCTCTCCAAGCAGCCGCTCAAGCAGGACACAGCGCGCGCTAGCCATAGCCACGCTGCTGTCGCCTGCGGCACATTCCACGAGGCGCAGGCCGCGTTCGTTTACGGGGATTTTTGGCCCATAAGGCAATAACAGCTTTTCCAGGCCACGATGCTGGTAGCCAAGGGCAATTTCCAGGGAGAGGACGATTTCGCCATAGCACTGAAAACGAAAATGACCGGGTTCGATGATGCCCGCATGTACCGGGCCAACGCCTACTTCATGGATTGCATCACCATCAACGCGGAAAAATTCATAAGGATGCCCAGGGCTGTCCGGGCTGATGCGCACAGGTTTAAGCCAAGGATGCCCCTCTGGCACAATGCCCCACTGTTCGTAAATCTCGCGCTCATAGAGTTCAACTTGCGCAAAATGGGGGCTTAGGGATTCATAAGCCTTTAGCGGCTCACTGCGCAGGGCAAGCAAGTCTCCAAGATCGTTGGTAAATACCGCAATAAGGGCGCCTGCCATGCCCGGGCTTTTTGGCAGGGCAAAGAAGGCCAGGCAACGCAGCCCCCGCTCAAGCATTGCGCTCATTTCGGCATGGAATTGGCTGGCGCTAAAGCAGGGAATCTGCTCAAACTCAGCTGCCTTGGTATCTGCAAAGGTATAGGCGTGCATTTTATCCCCCAACCAAGGCGGCGGCCTGCTTGAGGAAATTCCAGAGCGGCGTGGGAATCCAGATCCCCAGGGTCAGGACGCCAAGCCCCAGAAGCAGGCAGGGAATTACGCTCCACTTGGGTTCTCGGCGTTTGCTGGCCCGCGCCGAGAGATCCAGCGGGCGCTTGCCCTGAACCATGCGCAATACCGCCTGGGACATGCCCACAAAAATAACAGCCAGGGCCAAAAGATAGATTATGGCCACGGACCATTTGTCAGAAGCAAGAATGCCCTTGAGGATCATGAACTCGCTGACAAAGATGCCGAAAGGCGGCGAGCCGGCAACCGCCAGAAAGCCCGCTGTCCAGAAGGCCGCGCTGATGGGCATGATCCAGCGCATACCGCGTACATCATAACTTGAATAGGTATGGTAGCGCGCCAGCACATTGCCGGAAAGCAGGAATAACATGCCTTTGGTCAGGGAATGGCAGACAGCATGAAGCATGGCCCCCTTGGCCGCAAGGCCGCCAATGCCGATGCCCAGGGCCAGGATGCCCATATGCTCCACGCTGGAATAGGCCAGCATCCGCTTGTAATGGCCCTGGTCAACGATGAATACAGCGGCCGTAAGCAGGGATAAAAGCCCAAAAAAGATTAGGAGGCCACCGCTGAATTCACCAAGCCCGGCAGCGCGTAAAATCTGGTGTCCCCGCAAAATGCCCAGCAAGGCGCAGTTGAGCAACGCGCCGGAAAGCAGGGCCGAAACAAGCGATGGCGCTTCGCTGTGCGCATCAGGAAGCCAGTTATGCAGGGGGGAAAGGCCCATCTTTGTGCCATAGCCCACAATTAGCAAAATGAAGGCTGCTTTGAGCCAGGGTTTGCCTGCCTCGCTTGCATGGGCCACAAACCAGCCAAGGGAATCAATGTCATCGATCAGCACCATGCTCTCTGTGCCAGTTCCTGGCGAATAATAAGCCACAGAGAGCAGCACATTGCCAAGCAGGGCCAGGGCAATGCCCACGGAGCAGATAATCAGGTATTTCCAGGTAGCCTCAAGTGACCGCCGGTGACGGTGAAAATAAATCAGCGGGGCGCTGGAAAGAGTGGTTGCCTCTATGCCCACCCAGAGCGCCCCGAGATGCGGCGTGGTGCATACGATGCTGATGGCAGTGAGAAAAAAGCAGAGACAGGCGGTGAAATGCCGCTCAGGGGCGTTGCTGAAAGGGCGTCCATCGTGAATACAGACGCGCTCTTCAATGCTTTGCTCCTGGGCAAGATAGCCCCTGGCATAAATGGAGGCAGCGAGAAAGAGCAGGCTCGCTAGAATGAGGAAAAGCGTCCCCAGGGCATCCGGGGCCAGCAGGCCGCCAAGGGCAACCGGCTTGCGCTCAAGGGCCACCTGGGCGCAAAGCCAGAGCGAAATCAGGCTGTGCGCCAGGGCAGTGAGCATGAGCAGTGTACGGCAAAGCGCTGAGCTTGAGAGGATTAGCATTAAAAGCCCCGCGCAAAACGGAATCAGAACCAGCGCTTCAAGCATAATTCAGTCGTGGAGGCTGCGGAACGAGCCAGTATCAATAGATGCAAAGGTTTCGCCAATATGGCTGATGGCGCTTCCCATGACAAAGACAGCCACAAAAATATCCAGGAGCAGGGCAAGCTCAAACCAGATTGCCCCGGCCGCCATCAGGGGTGTGCCCAGAAGAAAGATGCCGTTTTCAGCCACAAGATAGCCGATTACCTGCGAGAGCGCTGTGGCGCGGCCAACAACAAGGATCAGCCCGCTGAAGAGCGTAGTTAGCGCGGTTGGCAGGAGCATGGCCGGGAACAGCCCGGGTAATAGCGGCAGGCGCGTTTCCAGCCAGAGGGAGAAGGCAAGCCCCAAAAGGCCGCAAAAAACCTCAAGGCCAAGGGGCATCCTCGACCAGAGTCCTTTTTTGGTCGCGACAAGCCTTTTGCGTGTGCGCTCCAGAAGCCAGGGAAGCAATGCGGCCTTGATGCAAAAAACCGCCGAGGCCAGCAGATAATGATCCAGCCCCACAAGCAAGGACGCCAAAAGCAGGCCCTGAAAGGCTGTAAGGCGGATGAGCATGGATAGCCTTGGTGAGCCGAGCAAAAGCAGATTATTCAGCAGGAGCAGAAAGATGACGCTGGAAAAAAGCATATTCATGGCATCAGCTATGTTGATAATCAGTGCGCCTGGGTTAGAATCAGGGTCAATGCGCCTAGGGCGGAGGCCATGCCCAGAAGTTGCGGAACGCGGTTCAGCCTAAGCCTGGCAAGCAGCGATTCCACAAGGCCCACCAGGAACGCCAGAAAGAAAATTGCCGCAAGAAAGGCCAGGCAATGCTGCCAGAAAGGCATTGGCGGCAAAAGCAAGCCCGCTACAAGCGCGGCAAAGAACCAGAGTTTCAAGGCCGCGGCATAGACGATGAAAGCCAGATTTGGGCCGGAATTGTCCAGCACCATGACTTCATGGATCATGGTCAGTTCAAGATGGGTATTGGGATCGTCCACTGGAATCCGGCAATTTTCCACCAGGAGCAGGATGAAAAATACCGCCGGAAGTAGAAGCAATTCTGCGCGCCCACGTCCAAGGCTCATGGATACTTCGCCGTTGAGCATCCCGGAGAGGGAGAAAACTGTGCCTGAGTGGAAAGCCCCTCCAGGCGCGGGGTAGTTCAGGCCCAGCGCAAGGCTGGTCAGGGTCAGGAAACAGAGAAAGAGCGCAGGCTCGGCAAGGGCGGAGAAAGTGGCCTCGCGGCTTGCGCCCATGCCCTCAAAGGATGAGCCGGTATCAAGGGCCGCCAGCATCACCGCAAAGCGCCCCAGGCCAAGCAGATAGACTGCAAGGATAAAATCGCCGCCAAAATAGAGCGGCGAACGCAAGCCCCCAAGGGGGAGAAGCGCAAGACTCAGGCATACAGCAGCAAGGTTCAGGCTTGGCGCAAAGGTGAATACCCAGCTGCTACTCTGGCTCAGGCATTCGCCCTTGCGCAGAAGTTTTAAGATATCGAAATAAGTCTGGAGCAGGGGCTTACCTGAGCGCCCGGCCATTCGCGCCTTGACCCGGTTGATAATCCCCGGAAGCAGCGGCGCCAGGACAAGGGCCAGGAAAAATTCAAAAAGAAATTTGCCAAGGCTCATGCCAGCCCCCAAACCAGCAGCGCCACCAGTGTGGCAAGAATATAGAGAATATAAAGGTGAATTTTGCCGTGCTGGATAATTTTGCAAAAATCGCAAAGGCGCTCAATGGCGGCGAAAAGCGGGTTGAAGAGCAATTCGCGTACGCGGTCCGGCGCTACAAGGCTCAGGCGCGCAGCTTGCGGAAAAAAGCCCTGCACTGCCGTGCCTTTTTCGCGGATGCCCATCAGTGGGCCGAAAATGCGTCCCAGAGGCTCGACAAAGGAGCGGCTGCTATATTGGATACGCGCATCGCTGGCCTGGTAGCCGCAGCCCCATGTTTCAAGATATAGCACCTGCCTTTTGCGCAAAAGCAGCTTTCGTCCGAAAAAGATCAGCATGGCCAGAATGAAGCCGCTTGCGCCAAGCAGGGAAATCTTATCCAGATCTTCCTGAATCTGCGCAAGGGCGTTCCCTGCGCTGTTTAAGAGATTCTCGGGCATGGGCGTGAAATTCTGAGCGCAGAAAGCCGCCAGCTTGAAGAAAGCCGGCGCGCAGAGGCCGCCAAAAATACAGGCTGCCGCTGGCAGGAGCAGCGGCCAGAGCATGGGCCAGCCCTGGGGATGGGCATGGCGGGCAAAGGAACTGCGCGGCTCACCGAGGAAACTCAGGCCGTAGCTGCGCACATAGCACACGCAGGCCAGGCCGCTTACCAGCGCAAGAACTGCCAGGGCCAGGAGCAGGCCAAGCTGGCGTTCCACCCCCGGGAGAGTGGCGGCATCGAGAATGGACATGGCCAGGACAAATTCACTGATAAAGCCGCTTAGGGGCGGCAGGCAGGCAATGGCCGTTGCGCCCAGGGCAAAAAAAGCGCCAAGGATGGGCAGGCGTTTCTGCAATCCGCCCAGTTGCGCCATATCCAGAGTGCCTGTGGCGTGGAGTACCTCCCCTGCACAGAGAAAGAGCAGGCCCTTGAAGCCGGCATGATTGAGCATATGCAAGAGCGCTCCTGCAAAACCCAGGCTGGCAAGCCAGGCATTGCCCAGGGACTGGCCAAGCAGGCCAACGCCCACACCCAGAAACATCAGGCCCATGTTTTCCACGCTGGAATAGGCCAGGAGGCGTTTGAGGCTGTTCTGGTCAAGGGCCTTGAGGATGCCAAGCAGGGCACTTGAAAGTCCGATGCCCAAAAGAAGCCAGCCCCACCATTCGGGAATGACCCGGCCTAAAATCTGGCCCATGGTACATGGCCCGGCCAAAAGGCCCAGACTGCGGATCAGTCCATAGAGTCCGGCATTGATCATTGCCCCGCTCATCAATGCCGAAACATGACTGGGCGCTGCGGGATGAGCCTCGGGCAACCAGACGTGCAGGGGCATCAGCCCGGCTTTTGCGCCAAAGCCCAAGAGCGCCAGGATAAAGAGCAGGGCGCTTACGCCAGGGGAAAGCAGGCAAAGGGCCTGGCTGTCAATTTTGGGCGAGAGCGTGGTGACCCCGCTGACCTGCCAGAGCAGGCCAAAAAAGGCCATGAGAAAAACCGCGCCCAGATGCGCGGCAACCAGATAGATCCATGCCGCATCGCGCACCGTGCTTTCTGAATCATTGAAGTCAATGAGGAAAAAGGGCGCAAGGGACATAATCTCCCAAGAAAGGAGAAAAAGCACCGCATCCTGCGCGCCCATGACCAGGGCCATGCCCAGGAGCAGGAGAATATAGAAAAACCAGTGTGCGCCGAGGTTATGCTCGCTTGAGCGTGTGCGCCTTAAATTCATTGCGCCAGTAAGGGTGCAGACCAGGCCAAGGCCAAAAACCGGCAGAAGAAAGATTCGGCTTAGCCCGTCCAGGCGCAGGGATAGCGAGCCAATGGGCAGCCCCCAGGGAAGCTGAAAAATCTCCGTTTGCGCTTCCCCGCTCCACGGGCCGCCAATGGCCGCGGCAAAACCAAACGCACAGCCAAGGGCAGCCAGGCCGGAACCCACCAGATTGACCAGGCGCGTCTGCCAGGGGTGCTGGTGGCGCAGGGAGGCAAAAATCGCAATCGCTGCAAGAATCAGCGCCGAGATGCCCAGAATAGTCAGGCTGGCAAGATAAAACAGCATAGGCGCAAAATCAGATCAACCCGGCCTTGAGCAAGCCGTCAAAATAGCTGATGGTTTTTTTCAAGCCCTCTTCCAAAGACACCTGGGGTGTCCAGTCAAGCTCACGCCTTGCAAGGCTGATGTCAGGCTGGCGCTGCCTGGGATCATCGGCTGGCAGCGGCTCATGGATCAGCGCGGATCTGCTCCCGGTGAGCGCCTTGACCATTTCGGCCAGTTCCAGAACGGTAAATTCGCCCGGGTTGCCCATATTCATCGGCCCGGTAAAGTCCTCGCGTGAGTTCATGAAGCGCAGCATGCACTCCACAAGATCTGATACATAGCAAAAGGAGCGCGTCTGGCTGCCATCGCCATAAATGGTGATCGGCTGGTTTTTCAATGCCTGAATGATGAAGTTTGAAACAACGCGCCCGTCATTGGGGTGCATTTTTGGCCCGTAGGTATTGAAAAGGCGGCCAACCTTGATTGGCAAATTGCTCTGGCGGCTATAGGCGAAAAAGAGGGCCTCGGCGCAGCGCTTGCCCTCATCGTAGCAAGAACGGATGCCAATGGGATTGACGTGCCCCCAGTAAGTCTCCTTTTGCGGATGAACCTCGGGATCGCCGTAAACTTCGCTGGTTGATGCCTGGAAAATCCGCGCCCCAAGCCGCTTGGCCAGGCCGAGCATATTTATTGCCCCGTGAACACAGGTTTTGATGGTCTGGACAGGATCATGCTGGTAATGCACAGGTGAGGCCGGGCAGGCCAGATTATAGATCTGATCCACTTCCACGTAGAGGGGAAAAGTAACATCGTGGCGGATCAGTTCAAAATTGGGATGCCCCATATATTCGGAGACATTGGCCCTGGAGCTGGAAAAAAAATTATCCACGCAAAGCACTTCATTGCCTTCATCGAGCAGGCGGCCACAGAGATGCGAACCCAGAAAGCCTGAACCGCCCGTGACCAGTACGCGCTTGCGCAGATGCATATCACCCTCCATGATCTTGTGGCGCTCTAATACGCGCAAAATGGCCTGTCCGCAATGGCTTTCTTGTCCCTTGCGCCGCTTTGTGCTAGGAAAGAGCTTCAAGATAAAGGAAAAAAGCGCAATTTATGGCCCATAAAAAGATAATCCGCATTGATCCGCTGAGCCTGGCTCTCCCCCTTGCCGGTGTGGACAGCCATGCCCATCTGGACGGCCCGGAGTTTGCCAGTGACCGCAGCCAAGTCCTGGCCAGGGCGCGGGCCTGCGGTGTGGCCGCCATTGGAAATGTTTTTCTTTGTCCCGATGCCTATGAGCAGCACAAGGGTTATTTTGCCGAATACCCGGAAGTTTTTTTCCTGCTCGGCATCCATCCCTGTGACGGCCAAAGCTGTACGCATGATTGCCTTGAGCAAATTGCGGCCCTCTTTGCAGGCGATTCAAGGCTGTGCGCAGTGGGTGAAATTGGCCTGGATTTTCACTGGGACGACTGCCCGAGGGAAATTCAGATCCAGGCTTTTCGCGCTCAGCTGGCCCTGGCCCGCAAACTGGAAAGGCCGGTTGTCCTCCATTGCCGCGAAGCGGAGGCGCAATGCCTGACAATTCTTGAGGCCGATGGCTTTGCGGATTATCCCTTGCTCTGGCACTGCTTTGGCGGAGATGCTGCACTGGCTTCGCGAATTGTGCGCAATGGCTGGCATATTTCCCTGCCCGGGCCAGTGACCTATCCGGCCAACAGCAAATTGCGCGAGGCGGCTTCGCTTATTCCCCTTGAACGCCTCCTGCTCGAGACTGACGCGCCCTATCTTGCCCCAGTACCCTGGCGCGGCACGCGCAATGAATCAGCCTACACAGTTTTTACGGCCCACGCTGTTGCCGAAGCGCGTGGCATGGCTGTTGAGGAACTCTGGCCGGCAACAGGCGCAAATGCCGCCCGCTTTTTCGGCCTGAACTGGTAATTTCTGCAACGGTTTTGAAATCAAGGAGATCCGGCATGGCAACGCGCCCGGTATTTTTCCCCGGCTCTGGCAAAGGCTCATGGGTGAGGCTGGAAGAAGCAGATTTTGAATGGCATCCTGGTATGTCCCTGGCCCAGAAGCAGCGCTCCAGCCGCAATGCAAAACGCTGTGGCAGAGCGTCATCCAGGGGCGAAAATCCTGGAAATTTCCAGCAAGTCGCAGCTAAGGCAAGGCATGCTTTTGAGCGGTTTTGAACTCTCACTGACTTATGGCGGCAAAAAAGCCACTGTGGAATCGGTGTTTCAGGGCAGCAAGGTCTGCGCAAATCCCGGTGGCGGAACTTTTGGGCCATACCAGGAGCTTTATTCCGCCCCTGCCGTGGAGGCCAAGCGCGATGAACGCTTAAGTTCATGCAGGCTTGCGCGGTTTCGCTTTGGCAGCGAAAACTGGGAACTGGACAGCGATGATCTTCCGCAAAGCGCCTTTTATGACTATCTTTATGGCAAGGCGCTCCTTGAAAACCCCGAATTGCTGGCATTTGCCACAGGCTTTGGCTGTTTTACAGATTTGGAATACACGCCCGGAAAATCAGATAATTGTCAGGCATTTTCCCTGGCGCTCTATGTTGCGCTGAAAAAAAATGTTGATCTCAAGGCTCTGCTGGCCTCCCATGCGAGCTTTCGCAAGGCTGCGCTTGAGGAGCATTTTTACAGCGAGCAAGTCAGGCCTGGCGTTGGGCTTTGAGTACGCCTAAAGCCAGCGCAAGCCAGCGGCCAGCGCGGCTGAAAGCCAGGGATTTTGCCGGCAGAAGCCTCAGCCTTGCCACTGGCCCGGAAAGCTGGGATTGCCTAAGCGAAGCAGAGTCTGACAAGCTTCTCCTCCTTGGGTGTGGCCTTGCAGATTTCTCGGCCCTGCCCTTTGTTCAAAAAGCCGTGCAAGAAGGCAGGCAAATCTATTGCCTTTTTGCGCCTCCGAGGCTTCTCGCAGATCTGTCCGCGAATCTTCCTGCAAATCTGCCTTTGGAAAATCCGTGCGCAAAATCATTGCCAGAGCCTTATCTGGCTCTTAGCAGCAGCGAAGCCCTGGCCCTAGCGCCCTTGGCATCAGTTTATTTTTATCGGCCTTTCCTGCGCCTTGCGCCGGATTTCTGGAATCCCTTGCTTGGAAGGCTTTCAGCAGCCTGCCTTGCTGGCAGGGAAAAGGGCAAGGATGTAATTCAAGACAGAACAGTCTGGCTTCCCGGCAATCCTGCAAGGCTCATGCATCTTGAATTGCGCCAAAGCCTTACCGAGGCTGGCTTTGCGAGGATTCTCGAGCTTGAGGGCGAAAGCAATGCGCCGTCTAGCCTGAACGCGCTCTTGCGCGAAAGCCGCCCGGAATTTTTGCTTTCTGTCAATTTTCGCGGCTTGGGTGGCGATGGGCGGCTTTTTTATCTCTTGCGGGCGCTCGATATTCCCGTTGCAATCTGGCTTGTGGATAATCCCTGGCATCTATTGTCTGGCCAGCGTCTGCCCTGGTGGCGCGATGCGCAGATCTTTGTAAGTGATCCTGGTTTTATCCGCGGCTTGCGCTCCCAGGGCGCACGCCATGTTCATTTTTTACCACTGGCAGCCGCCCCCCAGATGTGGCGGCCCTTGCCGGATGCGGATCTTTTTGCGCAACGCTGTCAAAATCCGCCGCTTTTCATCGGCCGCGCGGTTTTTCCCGGACATGAAAACTATTTTGCCGGCTGTCATCTTTCGGCCAGCCTTTGCGCTGAGGCAGAAAAGCTGCTTGAACAGGGCGGCCTTGACCGCATGCCAGATTATCACTGGTGGCTGGCAAAGCTTTGCGCAAACAGGGCCAGCCCTGAGCTTTGGCCAGGCAATCTGGGGCGCATGGCCGGACTTGGCGCAGAGCTTATGGGGCGCAAACTTCGCCGCGCCTGGCTTGGCGCGGCCCTGGAATCTGGCCTGGAACTGCATGGGGATCAAGGCTGGGCAGAAATTCTCCCCACCGCAGAAATTCTGCCCCAGGCAGATTATTATGGCAGCTTGCCAGAGCTTTATGCCAGGGCATCGGCAGTGCTGAATATCCCTAATTTGCTCCTGCCCTCTGGACTCAATCAGCGCCATTTTGATGTCTGGGCGGCAGGCGGCATCCTGTTCAGCGCCGAGAGTCCGGGTCTGCACCTCTTTCCGCGTTATCTGCGCACGGCTGTGAGCCTCGGAAAGCCGGATGATTTTCAGCGCAAACTTGCAGCCCTAAGGGCTGAACCTGGCTATTTTCTGGCTTTGGCCCAGGCCTGGCGGGAGTATCTTGCCAGGGAACACAGTTATGCCAGGCGTCTGGCAAAGATTTTTGCAGTTTGCGGCCTTTGTGGGCATTGACGTTCAGGAGGCGTCCTTTGTAGAAAATCAGACGCACTGCCCCGACTGTTCCGCTAGTTCCTCTATGGTTTGAGACCTCGGCCTTCAGGCCGACTAGCGCGACCCCTGCCTGAAGGCAGGGGTATCAGTCCGCGCGGTAGCTTGGGAGGGGATGCAAACCCCTCCCAAGCGCAAAATGCAAAGCCCTGAAGGGCTTTGCTACCGTAATGCATTATCCAGAGTGCGTTTCCAGAGGAGAGTATGGCCCGAGTTTTGTACGGTATCCACGGCACCGGGCATGGTCATGCCATGCGCGGCCTGACCATAGCGCGGCATCTCCCTGAGCATGAGTTCCTTTTTGTCGGCAATGATGACGCGCCAAAAGTTCTTGAGCCGGAATTTCGCGTTGAACGCCTGCCAAATCTGGGAACTGTGTTCAAAAATTACCGCGTGGATCTTGCGGCCACAATTGGCCGCGCCGTGCCTCTCCTGCTTGGGCGGGAAAGACATATTGCCAGGGCCATGCGCCTGATTGAGCAGTTCAGGCCGGATGTCTGCATGACGGATCTGGAATATTTTGTGCCCAGGGCTTCCGAGCGCCTTGGACTGCCCTGCCTCACACTGGATCACCAGCATATCATCACCTGTTTTCAGCATGATCTTCCGCCCGACATGCTTTGGGACAATTTCATCCAGGGCCTGACACCTCGCTGGCTTTTCCGCCCTACAAAGGCCAATCTGATCATTTCCTTTTACGCGCCCAAGCCGCTTGCACAATACAGCGTGCGCGTGGCGCCGCCCATTCTGCGCCAGACTGTCCTTGCGCTGACGCCGCACGATGCCGGGCATATTCTGGTCTATCAAAGCAATTCCACCCATCGCCGCCTGATTGATTTTTTGCGCCAGGCCACAACGCGCACTTGCCATGTTTTTGGCTATGCCAGAGAGGAAGGCCACGAGGGCAATGTTGTTTTTCACAAGAAGAGCGAGGCGGAATTTCTGCACCTGCTTGAAGGGGCAAGTTATGTAATCCAGGGCGGCGGCCATACGCTCATGGGCGAGGCGCTCTATCTGGGCAAGCCGATTTTAAGCATTCCGCTCAAGGCCATGATTGAGCAGCGCTTTAATGCCCTTTACCTTGAGCGCCTTGGCTACGGCCGCCAGGCCGACATGCTGGCGCTTGCGCCGTCCCTGCTTGCAGATTTTGAAGCGCAAGCTCCCGAATTCAAGGCCAATATCGCCAGAGGCAATTTTTGCGGCAATGCGCAGGTTTTTGGCCTGGTGGACACATTTATTCACACAGGCAGGCTACCCATGGATTCCTTGCCTCGTGAGCCAGCCGCTCAGGCTTCTTAGAATTTCAGCCCTAAGGCTTGCGCCTGCTGGTACAGAAATTTTCTGGAAAAAATTACATTGCTAACTAAAGTTTCTGAAAAGTTCTGCCGATAAGGCGGATGTTGAGTGGGGTCAGGGGAGAGAGACCTCAAGATATGAATCAGAAAGCCGGATTGACACAAGCCCAGGAGCAGGGAAGCTGTGAGCCATTCAAGGAGGAATGGAGCATGTCGCTGATAATTGACAGTCAGTGCCCAATATCTTCTGGCAGGCAGGAAGTGCCGGACCGGCATGAGCTGGCCCAGCTTGATCGCTATCTTGCCATTCTTGAGGACAATAAGAAAGCCAGCCGTTTCATTGCTGATGATGCGGCTGTAGCCCTGGACATGGCGGCCTTTGTACGGCGGAGTCTTGACGGAAGCCCTGGCTTTGGCCTTGGCGTTACGCGCCTGTCCATGGCCCTTTTACAGAAATATCCCGAAGCGCCTACGCAGTAGCCTTAGGGATTAAAGCCGGTTTAGTTGGCGCATTAGCTAAACCGCGATGACAATGGCGTCAAATCGGATCACCTTTCCGACATGATCGGGCCTTGCGCTAATCTGGATTCGGAAATATCTCCACTCAATGTTAAAGAAGGGGCGTGAAGCCCCTTCTTTGTTTCTTTTTCCCGCCTTGGCTGTTTCTGCGTTCCCCCAACCTTTCAGCTATGCAGAGTATTTAAGCCTGGATTGATGAGAAGCCTGGCCTGATTGGGCGCGGCGCTTCTGCCGTCTGCATTTTCAGTTACAAGGCTTGCGGAAACAGCTTCATAATTGAGACTGGCAAATTCTTTAATCGCGCCCAATAGCTCTTTGTTGTTTATTCCATTCTGCTCAGCATATCTGGCAAAAAAATAATCGATCCCGCAGAGATATATCTTATATTTATCGGAAATTGTTGAATTATTTTCTTTATCCCATCTTTCGCCGATAATCTGCACAAAATTATTCCCCTGCGATCTATTTTCAGGTGTTATGAGGACGATTGGCTTGCCAGATTTTTCTGCATGAGCCAGAATTGATGTCCATAAGCCAATATCCTTGCGGAATTTCCGATTATTTCCGCCATCAGAGATAAAGTTTTCCAGTAGCTTGCTGCCATTTCTTCTTATTGCAATGATTTTCCACTTCCTGACTTCATCGCCTGAAATTTGTTCTGCCGGATTATTTCTGCTTATCTCGAAGATCAATTCAAAGAGCGCATCTTTCTTCAACTTCTCAAAATAATCACTTCTGCTATTTTTGATGTGTCCAGACAGATCCCTTAATGTCTTCTCAAACTGTTTATTAAATGCCTTTAACTTCTTGGCATCCAGAAGATGCGTGGCCTCCATAGTCAGCATATTCACTCTTATGGCTGTACTGATATTGATATAAGCCATGCGCAGATCATCAATGTTCTTATTCACTAAATAGATTAGCTGATCAAGATTATTGATATACTTGCTGATTGTCTGTGGCGGAAGCCAGATCCGGCTGGAACATGCACGCATTGCATTTAGTAAAATCTTGCTGCTATTCTCAGTGACTCGATAGAAAGCAAAAAGAAGCTCAGCGGAAAAAGTAAGAACTGCTTCATCACAGATTTGCTCCAGTTCATCTTTTGCTGCTGCAAGAAGCCCTGAATATATTTTTGCCATCAAATTGTCCCTTGGGATGCAACAGAATTTAGGCCAGGCTTTGGGCCTGGCCTTTGCTCACTCTGCTTGCGCGCCACGGGCGCTATTCCACTGGGCCAGAATCTGGGACAGGGCCTGGTTTAGCCTAAGGGCCGAGTCCGGGGTCATAACGATGCGGTTCTCTAGCTGGATAGCCAGGACATTCTCGCCATTCTGCTGTTCCAGATGCGAGATGCCACAGCTAAGGAAGATCTCGCTTTCGCTGAAGCGGGTCTCAAAGACATTTTCTTCCCCCTTCAGGAATTGAATAAAAAAAGCGCGTAAACCCCAGAAAGGGGCTTACGCGCACCAATGCCAGCGTCAAAAATACTGAAAAAAAATTTAGGCCGAGATTGAGTGTAGACCGAATGCTCGGCAACTTGCTCTCTCTCTAAGTAGCCATCAAAGCCAACAACAGCATTGCTTAGGCCGCAAAGGAGCGAAGAGTAGGAGAAACCTGCCGAATAAAGCATTTGGCAAGTTCATACCTGGCCTTTAGTCATGGCAAGGGGGTTTTGGCAAAAAAAGAAAATTTTTTGTACCCAAGGCCATAGCCATGCAAGGGGTATCCGGCCTCAAACAAAAAGCGCGGCCTTAAGGCCGCGCCCTGGACAATCGAAGCCAGGAGCTAGAAGCCAAGCCAGCCAAAGCCCTTGGCCATGATGGCCGCCAGCCCAAGCCATCCGCCTATCTGCCACTTGAGCAGGTCATATTTGGCCTGGGCAATCTCACCGCGGACATGCTCAATATCAGTTTTCAATTCCGCCTTAGCTTGAGCAATTTCTTTTTGCAAGCGCAATTCAGTTTCGCGCAGATCAGCGCGCACCTGCTCAATATCTTTTCTCAATCCTAATTCAGTTTCGCGCAAATCAGCGCGTACCTGCTC